>ENA-OQKY01000145-OQKY01000145.1-human-gut-metagenome-genome-assembly--contig:-NODE-145-length-91549-cov-6.735523_pt1 | contig 91549 bp, 80 predicted proteins | sample MGYA00242652_ERZ504805 | MGnify/ENA primary metagenome ERZ504805 (study PRJEB26092, sample SAMD00036400) | human gut metagenome | host: Homo sapiens | study: EMG produced TPA metagenomics assembly of...
TTATTTTCCGCTGCAACCGAAATTTCACCTGCAAATCGGCTGGGGATGCTGCCGTCAGCTTCGTTAAGCTCGGTGAAGCGATGACGCAGAAGCTGGTACTTGCCAACAAAGTCGAGGTATTCCTTGCGGAAGAGCTTCACAATCTGCTCGCTGGAAAGCTCGTCGCCGTATTCGTCAGCCGCAGCCTTCACGATATTGCCAAATTCCGGATGCATTTCCTTAGGCAGATTGTAGCCAACGGTATGCTGCATCACGAAGGCAGCACCGCCCTTGCCGGACTGGCTGTTAATGCGGATAACCGGCTCGTATTCACGATGAATATCCGCAGGATTAATCGGCAGATACGGTACCTCCCAATATTCTGTACCGCTGTTTTTCATGTACTCATAGCCCTTGCGGATAGCATCCTGATGCGAACCGCTGAAGGCGGTGAAGGCCAGCTCGCCGGCGTACGGCTGACGCTCAGGCACATGCATTTTTGTGCATTCCTCATAAACCTTTTTGATATCCAGGATATGAGAGAAATCCAGCTCGGGATCAATATTTTGCGTAAACATGTTGAGGGCTACCGTTACGATATCAAGGTTACCGGTACGCTCGCCGTTACCGAACAATGTACCTTCGATACGGTCGGCACCGGCTAAAAGTGCCAGCTCGGCGCAGGCAACACCGGTACCGCGGTCATTGTGCGGATGCACGCTGACGATTGCTGCTTCACGGTTTTTAATATGACGGCAGAAGTATTCAATCTGATCGGCATAGGTGTTCGGCGTACACATTTCAACAGTAGAAGGCAGGTTGAGGATAATGGGGTTTTCTTTGGTAGAGCCCATTTCCTGCATTACAGCCTCGCAAATTGCAACAGAGAAATCTATTTCCGTACCGGAAAAGCTTTCCGGAGAATATTCATAGCGGATGTTCATACCGCTGCGGGCAACCTCTTCTTCCGTCAGCTGGCGGATAAGGCGCGCGCCCTGTACAGCAATATCGGTAATACCGTCCATATCCTTGCCAAAAACAATTTTACGCTGCAGTGTTGAAGTAGAGTTGTAAAAATGGATGATAACATTCTTCGCACCGCGTACCGCTTCAAAGGTTTTGCGGATAAGCTCTTCACGCGCCTGCACCAGAACCTGTACAGTTACGTCATCTGGAATATGGCCGCCTTCAATCAAGGTACGCAAAATTTCGTATTCAGTTTCCGATGCGGAAGGAAAGCCAACCTCGATTTCCTTAAAGCCACAATCTACCAGAGTGTGGAAAAAGCGGATTTTTTCCGGAATACCCATCGGTGTTACCAAAGCCTGGTTGCCGTCGCGCAAATCAACACTGCACCATACAGGTGCTTTAGTAATCGTTTTATCAGGCCATTGACGGTCAGTAATTTTTATTTGTTCAAACGGAATATATTTTTTCTCCTGCTGCATGATTAATTTCCCCCTAGCTTTTCTTAGCGATTATAAACAAAAATCCCCGTCCCTAACCTGTGTTATTGATAACACAATTAGGGGCGGGGAATAATTCCACGCTGTACCACCCTATTTCAACAGCACTTCAGCAGCGCTGTCCTCTCAGCCTCCAACAAGGCCTTTGCCTGTAACGTGACCACACGTCCTTCCCTACATATCAGAAAGGCAACTCCGGGATCAGTATGCATATAACCATTGACATCGCTTTACACCAGCCAGCGACTCTCTTAGCCCATCCGGTCATATCTTCTTCCCTTCACCGTTTTTTTAGGGACGATATTTGATTCGTTGAATGCTATTATACGCACTCTGCTTTTAATTGTCAACATTCTTTTTGAAATTAATTTTTCAGAAGCAATCTTGTAAACAATGTAACAGCAATTAGTGTGCTTCTATCCACGAATACTTATCCACAGCTTATGTGTTTTGCCCACAGATTATCAACAGACTTATCAACAACTGTGTATAACTTTACCTGCTGCTGATAAGCTTACGCAGTAAATCAACAACGATAATGGAAGCGCCAAACATGACGACAACGCCCCATTCATGCGCATTCAACGGTGTTGTACGCAATACACGCCCACCAACAAAGGTCAGCAGCACCTGAATTGCAACAATCAGCGCCATTACCTGTAAGAAGCCCTTGTTCAGGCTGATATTCTTTAACAGGTTCAAACCGTCAGTACGCACATTAAAGCCATTGGCAACTGCCATGAAAATGTAGGCGCAGAAGAAGCCTGTATAGGTATAAATATGATTATCTGCATCACGGAACAGATGGTCAACCCATGCGCTCTTGTAAAAGGCAATGCCCACAATAGTCATATAAAGACCACTTACAATAACGCTCGTAAGCATCTTTTTGCTGACAAGCGGCGCACTGCGGCGTTTCGGCGCCTCGCGCAGATACTGCGCCAATGCCGGCTCACCACCGAAGGCTAGCGCAGCAAGGGTATCCATTACCAGGTTAATCCAGAGAATCTGCGTAATCGTCAGCGGTTCATCAATATTGATGAAGGGAGCAATAAAGTTAATTGCCACAGCCGAGAAGTTAATCGTCAGCTGGAAAACAATAAATTTGCAGATAGAATTATAAATTGTTCTTCCGTACAAAATTGCCTGCTTGATGCTCAGGAAATTATCGTCCATGATAACAATATCGCCTGCTTCCTTGGCAACCTCTGTACCGCTGCCCATAGCAAAGCCTACGTCAGCCTTTTTCAGCGCCGGCGAATCATTTACGCCATCGCCGGTCATACCGGTTACAAGATTCAGCTCCTGTGCCAGGCGTACCAGACGCGATTTATCCATCGGCAAAGCACGCGCCACTACACGCAGATGCGTCAGCTTAGCCTTGATTTCATCATCACTCATCTGCGCCAGCTCGTCGGAGGTCCAGACTACATCCTCCGCGCTTTGCAGCAGGCCTGCATCCTTGGCAATGGCAACCGCTGTTTCTTTACGGTCACCGGTAATCATTACTACCTGCACACCGGCCTGCTGTACAGCCTTAATAGCCTCCACTGCTTCCGGACGCACGTCATCACGGATGGCAACAACACCGGCAAGCGTCAGTCCTTTATCCGGCAGGTTATCAGCAGGTATTCCCTCATAGGTGCACATTGCCAGCATTCTCATTGCCTGTCCCGCAAGCTCCAGCATTCTGTTATCCAGAGCAGCTTTCATCTCATCAGTCAACGGCAAACGCTGACCGTCATTGGACCAATACCAATCGGCAGCCTGCAGCAGCTTTTCCGGTGCGCCCTTAATCAGGCAATATTCCGCACAGCCATCAGCAGGAGCAACCTGTGCCCAGGAATATTTATTGGCACTGTTAAACGGAATAAAGCGCTGGCGCTGCGGCAGCTGCAGCAAACGATAGGTACCGACATAATTGTTTAATGCTGCTTCCGTCATATTACCGCCGACAATCTTGCCGTCGGTAACGGTAGATGATGTATTAATCAGAACCTGCTGACAGGTCAGCTCCTTAAGACGTGCAGGCAATGAGGTAAATTCAGTAATTTCCTGTAAATCGCCGGTTAAAAAGCGCACTACCTCCAGCTGTCCTTTAGTAATAGTACCTGTCTTATCGGTAAACAGCAGGTTCAGGCTGCCTGCAGTTTCAATTCCGACAAGCTTGCGCACCAATACATGGTCATGCAGCATTTTGCGCATATTGAGCGAAGAAACTATCGCAATCATCAGCGGCAGGCCTTCCGGTACTGCCATAACAATAATAATAATCGCCAAGATTACAGCCTGCACCAAATCGGCAATTACTGTTGTCATATCAGCAAAATATGCTGCAAAGCTGCCTGCCAGATATATCTTATGCAGTATTACCGCTACTGCTATCAGCACACCGCCGGCATAGCCGAATTTACTTATCTGCTCTGCCAAGCCCTTCAGCTTCAGCTTCAGCGGGCTGTCACGTTCATCATCCTTCAGCTCCTGCGTCAGCTGTCCGTAAACAGAATTATCACCAATCTTCACAGCCTGCATCACAGCGGTGCCTTCTACCACAACGCTGCCACGGAACAGCTTGTATTCATCAAGAAAGTCAATTTTACCGTCATCCCATTGGAAGTCAGCAGGTGCAACAGTTTTTTTAGCTTCCTCGCTTTCACCGTTCAACGCTGCCTGATCAAGCTTCAGCGTTCCTTCCAGCAAAATACCGTCTGCCGGTATTTTATCGCCTGCCTCCAGAATAATTGCCTCACCGACTACAACATCATCAATAGCAATTTCCTCCGGTTCGCCGTCACGCCACACCTTGCAGCGAATGCGGCTGGCTTCCTCCTGCAGCTTCTGAAAAGCATTCTCATTGCTGTATTCGGACCAGGTAGAAACAAAGGTTGCCAAAATTATTGCCAGGAAAATGCCTATTGTTTCAATCCAATCACCATGACCAAGATACACGAAAAAAGCATTTACCAGCAGTGCTACTATCAGGATGCGGATAATTGGATCCTGAAAATTCCCCAGCAGCTTGCTCCAAAATGTTTCCCGCGGCGGCTGCGTCAACGTGTTATCACCGTACTTGCGCCGTGACTCTTCAATCTGCTCCTTGCTTAAGCCATATTTACTCATTTTCTTCCTCCTTTGACCTTACGTCTGCTACTTGTCGAAAATTGTGGTAAATCATGCAAGTACACTCTTCACCTTATATTATATAATAAAAAAGGGCGAGACAATGCTGTAAAATAAAAATATTTTACAACAAAGTCTCGCCACTTAATTACAAAGCCGGATTCTTCCGAATCGTACTGACGGCAGTGTAAACACCAGCCCTAAGGCTTGTGCCGGCTACTCCCCTTATTTAAGAAAGTACCATATTATTTTATTTAGCTTATTCAGCCCAAACAGCTTTCATCAGCTTAGGATATTCAGTGTTAAGGTGGTCAACAATAACGTCGATTACTGCATGAATCATTTGCGGTACGAATTGATCGTCGGTAGAAGGAATGCAGCTTTCAATGATGATATTGCCAGCTTCATCAGCATAATATTTGAATACCTTGTAGTTTTCGTTCAGAGCGTTCAGATGTGCCAGAACTGCAGCCTTGTTAGCTTCCTTAACCAGACCAGCGCCTACGCGAACCTGCAGCATTACATAGATGCTGTCATCAATTACCAGCATAGTCGGCAGATTTTGACCTTGGATGCCGATAGCAGAACGGAAAACAACGGGATGCATGAAGCTTTCTTCAGGAACCTCGTCTGCCTTCGGAACTTCGAATACATCGCCCCAATTAATTTTGTTTTCTTCAAGGAATTTCTTGTAAACTTCAGCTTTCTTATTCATCATAAGACCTCGCTTTCATTGTTATAATACTATTATACACTATTATCGTTATTTGTGTACTTTTTTTATTAGTAAATATATTTGTTTTACACAAAATTCACAGCTTATTCAGCTTTTATTTTTAGCGCAAATTCATAACCATACTTTTCCGCAGCCTCAATTTCAGGCTGCTGCGGCGTCCACTTGCAGTTGAAGCCGGGTTCTACTGCATCGAAGCAGCTTTTTGCAAGCAGCTCCTCCATATCCTTCTGCGCACCACCGCCCCAGCCAAAGGTACCGAAGGCTGCAGCTTTTTTACCTTTAGCGCCGAGTCCTTTAAGATAAATCAGCAGAGAACCCATATTCGGCAGCATGCTGCAATTAAGAGTTGAAGATCCTGCCAAAAAACCGGAGGCAGTAAAGAGCTCTGCTGCTACCGTACTGTTAGGTGTAGCGCCCATTTTGAATACTTTAACAACAATGCCGGCATTAGCAGCACCACGCGCAATCGCCCGCGCCAACTTTTCTGTACCGCCCCACATGCTGTCATAGGCAATAACAAGACTGCCGTCCTGTACACCGCTGCCCCATTCGCTGTAGCAGCGCAGGATATCGGCAATATGCTCGGTCCAGATTACACCATGGGAAGGCGCAATCATTTTAATCTCCAGGCTGCCAAGCTTTTTCAATGCGTTGCCAATCAGCTTGGCATACGGCCAGAGAATGTTGGCAAAATACTTTTTAGCTTCGTAGAATAATTCGTCCTGATTTACTTCACAATCAAAGCGCTTGCTGGTAGCATAATGTTGACCAAAGGCATCATTAGAGAAAAGTATTTTATCATACTCACTATAGGTAGCCATACTGTCAGGCCAATGCAGCATTGCCATGGAAGCGAAGGTTAAGGTACGCTTGCCGATATTCAAGGTTGCTCCGTCCTTAACGACCTCCAAATTAAAAATATCTCCATAATGCTGAATCGCCTCGTTTTTACCTTGCATCGTAATATAGAACTTTGCTTTGGGGCAAGCCTTGGCCAACGCAGGCATAGCACCGGAATGGTCAGGCTCAACATGGTTGATGACAATATAGTCAATGGAATCCAACGGTGTTACCTTACTGATATTAGCAAGCAGCTCTTCGGTAAAGGACGCTTTAACAGTATCAATCAAGGTTATCTTTTCATCCATAATCAGATAAGAGTTATAGGTTGCACCTCTCTCTGTTTTGTAGCCGTGAAAATCACGCACAGCCCAATCCTGAACACCAACGTCATAAATATTTTCTGCAATTTGCAATGGCAGCATAAGAAAACCTCCTTATAATTTTTCAAGAGTAACTTGACGAGTTGATTTATTTAAGCGTAAAACAAGCTCGTGATATTTATTCAGCGTACTGCGATGACCGACACTGACAACAGTAGTCTGCTGTAAACGCTCCTGTAGCAGGCTGTACATAGTCGCCTCAGTGTCTTCATCCAAAGCAGAGGTTGCTTCATCCAGGAAAAGCCACTGTGGCTGCTGGATATGGGCACGTACAAAGGCCAAACGCTGCTGCTCACCGACAGAAAGCACATGGCTCCAGTCAGCCTCCAAATCAAGTTTATCCTTAAGATAACCAATCTGGCACAAATCCATCAGATAAATCAATTCAGTATCATCTATCGGTTTATTTCCCGGGTAATTAAGGGCAGCACGCAGGGTACCTAACGGCAGATAAGGCTTCTGCGGAATAAACATCAGCTTATCACGTGACGGAAGAAAGATTTTGCCGTCGACGAAGGGCCAGATACCGGAGATAGCACGCAGCAAGGTACTTTTACCGCTGCCGCTGACACCCTTAATCAAAACATTATGCCCCGGATGCAGAGTAAAGCTGATATTTTCCAGAAGCGGTTTTCCGTCCGGCAGATTTATCTGCATATCGTTAACCTCAACAACATCTGCAGCAGCAAAGCGTTCCACATGAAAGCGTTCCGCCTGCTGAGAAACCTCGTGCATATGATGGCCGAAGTAAGTTAAACGCATTACAACAGCCTGCCATTGAGCAATACTGCTGTACATATCAACAAAATACGAAAGCGAATCCTGCACACGGCCAAAAGCACTGGCAACCTGCATCAGTCCGCCTAGTGTTACTTCTTTCGTAAGATAACGGTTCATGGCTACAACAAAGGGAAAAATAATAGCGATTTGAGAATAACCGGAATTTAAAAAGACAAGCTGTTTTTGCTTATTAACAAGCTTCCAGAAGTTATCCAAAAGCATTTTAAAGCGTTGTTTGAATACACTGCCTTCCTGCGCTTCACCACGGTAGAAGGCAACGCTTTCCGCACTTTCGCGCAGACGAATCATACTGAAACGGAAATCTGCTTCATATTTCTGTTGGATAAAGTTGATTTTTACCAGCTTACGGCCAACAATGTGGGTAATATAGGTACCAATGACAGAATAAAGCAGTGATGCCCACAGCATGTAGCCGTTAATTGTCCACGTCTTACCCATAAAGGTAAAGCTAAGACTGCCGGAAAGATTGTATAAAATAACAACAAAGGATGCAAACGTGCAAAACGCCTTGAGGATCCCTATGCCAAAGCTCAAGGTCATTTCAACAAACTGACGCACGTCCTCACTGATACGTTGGTCAGGGTTATCCGTATCCTTACCGAACATCTGCAGATTGTAGTAGGTTTTGTTTTGCAGCCAGATGTCGATAAAACGCGTTGTCAGCCAACGACGCCAATTCAAAATCAATGTCTGCTGCAGATAATATGAGTATACTGCCAATAAGATATAAATAGCAGCTAACCACGAAAAATGAATGAGTTCATCAAAAATCTTCTTAGCATCATAGTTTTGCAAGGCACTGTAGAAGCTGTTATTCCACTGGTTAAGCAAAACAAGCATATAAACCACGCCAAGTGTAAGTGCTATAATACAGCCTAATAAAAAGAAAGCCTTTTTCTTCTCTTCGGATTGCCAATAGCTTTTCGTAAGATACCAGACATCCCTAAAAAACTGTCTGGTTAAATTAAAACGTTGCATATACTCAAGACTCCTCTAATAATGAAATGCTATTCAATTCTTGAACAGTTCCTTTTTATTATACTATAAATATGAGGCTAAGAGTATCGCCGACAGTAGAATTTACATTTTAGATACAAAAAAGAGCTCACACAAATGTGTGAGCTCTTGAAGTTAGCTAATGATTATTTGCCAACAGGACCGATCATAGCCAGCATGGTACCTGCAGCAACTGCAGTACCGATAACGCCTGCTACGTTAGGACCCATAGCATGCATCAGCAGGAAGTTAGCCGGGTTAGCTTTCTGACCAACTTTTTGAGATACACGAGCAGCCATAGGAACTGCGGAAACGCCAGCGGAACCAATCAACGGGTTGGTCTTGCCACCGTCTACAATGCACATGATCTTACCGAAGATAACGCCGGCAGCAGTACCAGCTACGAATGCAACCAGACCGAGAACGATGATCAGCAGAGTCTTAGCGTTCAGGAAAGACTCAGCGCTCATGGTCAAACCAGTACCGGTAGCCAGCATGATGGTTACGGTGTTCATCAGAGCGTTTTGTGCGGTGTCGGACAGACGATCCAGGCAGCCAGCTTCTTTGAACAGGTTACCAAGCATCAGCATACCAATCAGAGCGGTTACGGAAGGTAACAGCAGAGAAATAACGATGGTGCACATGATCGGGAAAGCAACCTTTTCAAAGTGAGAAACCGGACGCAGCTGTTGCATAACGATTTTACGATCTGCTTCAGTGGTGAACAGTTTCATGATAGGAGGCTGAATCAGCGGAACCAGAGACATGTAGGAGTAAGCAGCAACTGCGATTGCACCTAACAGCTGAGGAGCCATTTTAGCAGCCAGGTAGATAGAAGTCGGGCCGTCAGCACCACCGATGATGCCGATAGCAGCAGCTTCTTGTACGGTGAAGCCAAGCAGCATAGCGCCCAGCAGAGCTACGAATACACCGCCCTGTGCAGCAGCGCCCAGAAGCAGGGTTTTCGGGTTAGCCAGCAGAGGACCAAAGTCGGTCATAGCGCCTACGCCCAAGAAAATCAACGGAGGGAATACTTCGTGGTGAATACCATACATGATAACGGACATAACACCAGGTTCTTCGAAACCGTTTTTAGGAATGTTAGCAAGAATACAACCGAATGCGATCGGGGACAGCAGCAAAGGCTCAAAACCTTTACCAATAGCCATATAAAGCAGAACCAGACCTACAACGATCATGATTAAGTGACCGCTGGTCAAAGCGGAGAAACCGGAATCTGCCCATACGGAAGACAAAGCAACGAGAAATGCTTCCATTTAATATCCTCCCAATTTTCAATTTGTGGAAGGGGCTCTGCGAAAAGCCCCCTCCAAAGATCAAGGGTATTTAAGACTTACTGATATTGCGAACTATCGAGTAAGAATTAGAGAACGATCATAACGTCGCCGGTAGCAACAGTTTGACCTGCGGAAACGCGAACGTCGGAAACAGTGCCATCAGCCGGAGCCATGATTTCGTTTTGCATTTTCATAGCTTCCAGAATCAGCAGAACGTCGCCGGATTTAACAGCGTCGCCAGCTTTTACGTTAACGGACAGAACTTTGCCCGGCATAGGAGCGGAAACGGTGGTTGCACCAGCAGCAACCGGAGCAGCAGCTTTCGGAGCCGGAGCCGGAGCAGCTTTCGGAGCCGGAGCAGCAGCCGGAGCCGGAGCAGCTTTCGGAGCAGCTTTCGGAGCGGAAGCAACAACGCCTGCTTCTTCAACTTCAACTTCGTATGCGGTACCATTTACGGTGATAGTATACTTTTTCATGGATATAATCCTCCTTAAAATCTCGTTTTTTAATTAAAATTGCAAACTATATGCATTAGAAGCATTCTTTACGAACGCTAATAGCTTCAACACGACTGCTTACAGTCCATGCAGATTTAGCATCAATACGACGTACGCAAGCGACTTGGTCTGCGCTAACGCCGCAAGCTGCTACTGCTGCAGCGATAACAGCGATAATTTCGCTATCATCTTGAGCTGCTGCAACCGGAGCTGCAGCGGGAGCTGCTGCCGGTGTAGGAGCTACTGCCGGTTTAGCAACTTTTTTTTTAGTCGGATCGATAACTTGGAGTAAGTTCATCAATATGCCCAGAGCGATCAGTACGCCGAATACGATGGTCATATTGATTAAAGCAATCAACCAAGGATTAGTAGTAACAGGACCCATTTATTTCACCTCATCTTATCTTAAAATAGGTTGTTTAAGCACTAAGCAACTGCTTGTGAATTACAAAGGAATGTTGCCGTGGCGTTTTGCCGGACGGGTTTCGCGTTTGCTTTCCAGCATTTGCAGAGCGTTGATGATGGTGGGACGAGTATTTTTCGGTTCGATAACCATGTCAACCATGCCGCGCATTGCTGCTTGGTACGGAGTAGCGAAGTTGTCGATGTACTCTTTAGTCTTAGCTTCAACATCAGGATCTTTACGGAAGATGATGTTAGCAGCACCAGCAGGACCCATAACTGCGATTTCAGCGGTCGGCCATGCGATAACTTGGTCAGCGCCCAGGTCTTGAGAGCACATTGCCAGGTAGGAACCGCCGTAAGCTTTACGGGTAACCAGAGTGATTTTAGGAACAGTTGCTTCAGAGTAAGCATACAGCATCTTAGCGCCGTGACGGATAATGCCGCCGTATTCTTGGTTGCAGCCAGGCAGGAAGCCAGGAACGTCAACCAGGTTCAGCAGAGGAATGCCGAAAGCGTCGCAGAAGCGGATGAAACGAGCGGATTTATCGGAAGCGTTGATATCCAGGCAGCCAGCCATAACTTTCGGTTGGTTAGCAATGATACCTACGGTTTGACCATCCATACGAGCGAAGCAAGTGATGATGTTGGTTGCCCAGTATTTTTGGTTTTCATAGAATTCGCCGTTATCTACGATAGATCTGATTACATCATACATATCGTAAGCTTGGTTGGAGTTGTCCGGCAGCAGAGTGTTCAGGCTGTCGTCGGTACGCATCGGATCATCACCAGTCTCTACGATCGGAGCACCTTCAACGTTGTTGGAAGGCAGGAAGGAGAGCAGGTAACGGATTTGTTGCAGGCAGTCTTCATCGTTTTCAGCAGCGAAGTGAGCAACACCGGAAGTGCTGTTGTGGGTCATAGCGCCACCCAGTTGTTCTTGGGTTACATCTTCACCGGTAACGGATTTAACTACTGCAGGGCCGGTAATGAACATTTTGGAAGTGTTCTTTACCATGTAGATGAAGTCGGTCAGTGCCGGGCTGTATACAGCGCCGCCAGCGGAAGGACCCATAATTGCAGAAATCTGAGGAACTACGCCGGAAGCAATGGTGTTCTCGAAGAAGATTTTACCATATCCAGCCAGAGCGTCGATAGCTTCTTGGATACGAGCACCGCCGGAATCGTTCAGGCCAACCAGCGGAGCACCCATTTTCAGTGCCAGGCGTTGTACTTTAACGATTTTAGCAGCATGCATTTCGCCGAGGGAGCCACCTTCAACGGTGAAGTCCTGTGCGAATACATAAACCAGACGGCCATCGATGGTGCCGTAACCGGTGGTTACGCCTTCACCAGGCAGTTCTTTCTTTTCTTGACCGAAGTTGTAGCAACGATGACGTACAAAACGGTCGAGTTCTACGAAGGAACCTTCGTCGAGGAGAGCAGCGATTCTTTCACGAGCAGTCATTTTGCCGGATTCATGTTGTTTAGCAACACGTTTTTCGCCACCAGCAGCCAGAATTACTTCGGCTTTTTTGAGCATTTTCTCAATTTTTTCTTGAGTAGACAAATCTTACACCTCCATCATTATTGGGAGAACAAATTTATACACAGATGCTGAAGATATATCACTTGTATATCTTCAGCATTATGTAGCTTAAATTATGGGACCTTAAATCGCCCTGAATCTACGCAGCTAATAAATTAGTCTTTGTAGGTTGCAGCCGGTTGGCACAGCTCAAGCAGCAGGCCAGCGGATTTCGGATGAACGAAAGCAATTTTCATTTGGCCAGCACCGTTACGAGGAGCTTTGTCAATCATGCGAACGCCAGCTTCGGTCAGGTCAGCGATAGCTGCTTTGATGTCGTCAACGCGCAGAGCCATATGTTGGATGCCAGGGCCGTTTTTAGCAATGTATTTGCCGATAGGACCATCGTTGTTTTCAGTGATATCAACAAGGAGCTCAATCAGGGTTTCGCCGCAGGGAACAAATACGGTAGCAACACCTTGTTCTTTAACTTCTTCAGTACCGGTAGCTTTCAGGCCCAGTACCTCAGTGTAAATTTTTGCAGCTTCTTCCAAGGTACCAGCGCAAGCGATACCTACATGGTCAACACAAATAGTTTTGAATGCCATAATAAATTCCTCCTAAAATTGTTTTTTTTGGCGGTTTATTTTAAAACCTTGCCAACAATATCATCAACGACAGAGTACGGCTCAATCTCGCGGGACTGCATTTTTACAACTAAGTTGTCAAATTCATCCGTTTGAATGACGTTCTTGTCGATGTAGCGATTTACATGGTCATTAAGCATAGCGGTAACCTCGTTTTTAATACGAGCTTTACGGATATCGTTTAATTTACCACTCTCAATCAAATATGCCTTGTGAGCCTCAATAGAGTCCACAACAGCCTCTATACCTTCACCCTTGCTGGCAATGGTCCTGTTAATCGGAGGACGCCAGCCAACATGTTCGGGATTTAATTCGAGCATCATCTCAATTTCAATGTTGAGCTTGTCTGTACCTTCACGATCAGCTTTGTTAATCGTGAACAGGTCACCGATTTCAAGTATACCTGCTTTAATAGCCTGAATATCGTCGCCCATGCCAGGAATTACTACTACCATAGTAGTATCTGCGGTCTTTACAATGTCAACCTCAGATTGTCCTACGCCTACGGTTTCAACGATAATTACATCCATGCCGAAAGCATCCATTAATTTAACAGCGTCACCTGCTTTTTGAGACAGGCCGCCAAGACTGCCGCGAGTTGCCATAGAGCGTACAAAAATGCCCTCGTCTGCGGTCAGATCCATCATTCTGATACGGTCGCCTAAAATAGCGCCGCCAGAATACGGGCTAGTGGGGTCAATTGCTACGATACCTACGGTCTTGCCGCGTTTACGGTATTCCTTAGCCAATTTATCAGTCAGAGTACTTTTACCAGCACCCGGAGGGCCGGTGATACCAATTACATAAGCATTACCAGTATGAGGATAAATCTCTGTCATAATTTGGACAGCATCATCGTATTCATTTTCAACAGCAGTGATTGCTTTAGATAATGCAAGACGAGAATGATTTAATAATTTATCTACTATTTCCATAATTCACACCGCCTTGTTTTTGGATAGTGAATATTTTATAAGGCAAGCCGGGACAAACCCGGCTTGCTTTAAGGGATAAAATTATTTTACGTTAGCGTTGATGAAATCAACAATTTTGCTGGTCGGGGTGCCCGGAGTGAATACTTCAGCAATGCCAGCAGCTTTCAGGCCAGGGATGTCAGCGTCAGGAATAACGCCGCCGCCGATAACCAGAACGTCGGTCATGCCTTTTTCTTTCAGCAGTTCAACTACTTTCGGGAAAAGGGTGTTGTGAGCGCCGGACAGCAGGGACAGTGCAACAACGTTTACGTCGTCTTGCAGAGCAGCTTCAGCGATTTGTTCCGGAGTCAGACGGATACCGGTGTAGATAACTTCAAAACCAGCGTCGCGCAGAGCACGAGCTACAACTTTAGCACCGCGGTCATGGCCATCCAGACCCGGTTTAGCAACTAAAACTTTAACGTTTGCCATTATAGTTTACCTCCGTATATTGGTTGAGTTTACAAATTAGAGTGCAGTATGAGGTTGGTATTCACCGAATACTTGTCTCATAACGCCACAGATTTCACCTTCGGTTGCATATGCACGAACTGCATCCAGGATGTAAGGCATCAGGTTTACATTTTCGTCTGCGCATGCAACTTTCAGAGCAGCCAGAGTTTCTTCTACTTTAGCGTTGTCACGGCGAGCTTTCAGAGCAGCAATCTTTTCAGCTTGCAGCTTGCCTACAGAACCGTCTACGCGCAGCAGGTTTTTCGGAGCTTCTTCTTCTTGGGTGAATTTGTTAACGCCAACGATGATACGGTCGCCTTTTTCGATTTCCATCTGCCATTTGTAAGCAGAGTCTTGGATTTCTTTTTGGATGTAGCCTTTAGCGATAGCTTCAGGAGCGCCACCGATTTCGTCAATTTTCTTAATGTATTCCCAAGCTTCAGCTTCGATCTTATCGGTCAGAGCTTCTACATAGTAGGAGCCGCCCAACGGATCGATGGTGTCAGCCAGACCAGATTCGTAAGCAACGATTTGTTGGGTACGCAGAGCGATGGTTACAGACTCAGTGGTCGGCAGTGCCAAAGCTTCGTCTTTGGAGTTGGTGTGCAGGGATTGAGTACCACCCATTACAGCAGCAGCAGTTTGCAGAGCAACACGAACGATGTTGTTGTTCGGTTGTTGAGCGGTCAGCATGGAGCCAGCGGTTTGGGTATGTACACGCAGCATCATGGATTTAGCTTTCTTAGCGCCAAAACGCTCTTTCATAACTTTGGACCATACACGACGGGAAGCACGGAATTTAGCAACTTCTTCGAGTACGTTGTTATGAGCATTCCAGAAGAAGGACAGACGGCCTGCAAATGCGTCAACGTCCAGACCAGCTTTGATAGCAGCTTCTACATAAGCGATACCATCAGCAATGGTGAATGCGATTTCCTGAGAAGCGGTGGAACCAGCTTCACGGATATGGTAACCGGAAATGGAAATGGTGTTCCACAGCGGTACGTTCTTGGAGCAATATTCAAAAATGTTGGTGATCAAACGCATGGACGGTTTCGGCGGGAAAATGTAAGTGCCGCGAGCAGCATACTCTTTCAGAATATCGTTCTGAATGGTACCACGCAGTTTGTCAGCGGAAACGCCTTGTTTCTCAGCTACTGCAATGTACATAGCCAGCAGTACGGAAGCAGGAGCGTTGATGGTCATAGAAGTGGATACTTTATCCAGGGAAATTTGGTCGAACAGGATTTCCATGTCAGCCAGAGAGTCGATAGCTACGCCTACTTTACCAACTTCGCCTTCAGCCATCGGATCGGTAGAATCATAACCGATCTGGGTCGGCAGGTCGAATGCGCAGGACAGGCCGGAACCACCGTTAGCCAGCAGGTAACGATAACGTTTGTTGGATTCTTCAGCGGTGGAGAAACCAGCGTACATACGCATGGTCCAGAAACGGCCACGATACATGGTCGGTTGAACACCACGGGTGTAAGGATATTCACCAGGGAAGCCCAGTTTAGTCATGTAGTCAAAGTTTTCACCAAGATCTACCGGGGTGTACAGTCTGTTAGGAACCAGGTTTGCGCGTTCAGGGAATTTTGCCAGTTTAGCTTCAACTTCAGCATGATATTTCTCTAAACCAGCTTTAATGTTTTCAAATGCCATTCTCAAATCCTCCTTAAAATATTTGTGTTTCATATTTCGGATTGGACGGTTCCGAAATGATGGTGAGAGTGTTCCGTCTATGACGGCTATATATGGCAAAGTCTAGGGTGAGACTTCGTCAACTGATTTTATTGGGCAAAGCCTTGGGTGAGGCTTTGTCTGTATATACCTGCCGGCGGGAATCTCACCCACCGGCAAGCACATTACATAGTTTAACCTATTTTGCAAAACTTAACAAGGGGTTTTGCAAACTTTTTTTGAAAATTATTTACCTTCAACCATGCCTTCCATGGAACCGGTTTCAGCAAACATTTTGTAGCAATCGAATGCTTCTGCCAGGATGTGCGGGGTTTGGCTGTTACCGCAAGCTTCGCAAGCGCGTTTGAAGTAATCATACAGCCAAGGTTGATATTTCGGGTTAGCGATTTGATCGATGATGATCGGAGCTTTTTCTTTCGGGCTCAGGCCACGCAGGTCAGCAACGCCACGTTCGGAAACGATAACGTCAACATCCAGGGTAGCATGGTCGATATGGCTGCAGAACGGAACTACGGAAGAAATCTTGCCGCCTTTTGCCAGAGAGTTGGTGAAGAATACGGTCAGGTAGCCGTTACGAGCGAAGTCGCCGGAACCGCCAACGCCGTTCATCAGCTTGGTGCCGCAAACATGAGTGGAGTTTACGTTACCATAGATATCAACTTCAATAGCGGTGTTCATTGCAATTACGCCGATACGACGAGCAACTTCAGGGCTGTTGGAGATTTCTTGCGGACGGAGCAGCAAGTATTTTTTGTAGTGTTCTACGTTCTCGTAGAATTTCTTTTGGCACTCAGGAGACGGAGTCAGAGCGGTACCGGAAGCAACGCGGAGTTTGCCAGCGTCGATCAGGTCGAACATACCATCTTGAATAACCTCAGTGTAAACGGTCAGGTCTTCGAAATCGGAGTTAACCAGACCATTGATAACTGCGTTAGCAACGGAGCCTACGCCGGATTGCAACGGCAGCAGGTTTTTCGGCAGACGGCCTTCTTTAACTTCGTTTTTCAGGAAGTTAACGAGGTTAGCGCCCATATGTTTAGCGTCGTCGTCGATTTCGCCCAGCGGACGAACGATGTCAGGACGGTCGCAAGGAACTACTGCAACGATTTTTTCTACTTCGCAAGGAATGTAGGTGGTACCGATGCGGTCTTCCGGAGCGGTGATAGGAATCGGTTGACGATTCGGGGGATCCAGAGGAATATAGGAGTCATGCATGCCTTCCAGGCCTACCGGTTGAGTGGTGTTAACTTCAACGATAACCTTTTTAGCGCCAGCTACATAAGAAGAGCTGTTGCCCATGGAAGTGGTCGGGATCAGGCCTACTTTGCCATCGCCGAGGTCATTGATTTTGCATACTTCAACGATTGCAACATCCGGACCGGTCGGACGGCCAGCCATGAAGCCATAGCGAACCATTTGAGCCATGTGAGACAGATGAATATCAGCGTATTTTACTTTACCAGCGTTGATAGCTTTACGCATGGTGCCGTTAGTCTGGTAAGGCAGACGACGGTCAATGATGCCAGCTTCAACCATTGCTTGGTCGATTTCAGGACCAACAGATGCGCCAGTCCAAACGTTAACTTTGAAAGGAGTTTTTTTGCCCTTTTCAGCAAGAGCCAGAGGAACAGCTTTCGGATAGCCAGACGGGGTAAAACCGCTGACACCTAAATTGTCACCATCTTTTACGAATTCTGCAGCAGCTTCAGCGCTCATCACTTTGTCAGCTACTACGTCACAAATGCGATCTTTAATATCGATCATGTTTACCTTCCTCCTTTTAATTAGGACATTGAGTTTTTATAAGGGTGTTACCCCTTTGCATATAACTTATCAGCAATACCCTGCGGCATTACAAATAAGATATTACCATATATCAAGCTCTTCACAAATATTTCATACTTGACTATATAGTCATTTCGACATATAAGAGAAAACTCCTGCTTATACTATAAATATTTTTTCAAAGGCTTCTTTACTATCTGCTACAATTATAACACATTTTCAGAAAAACTTCACTTTTTTCTGTCAAATTTTTCCTGTGTTTTACATAACGGGCAAATTGCACTCAACGCTATATATAATACCAATAAAATTGTAACACTGCAAGCTTTTTCTTTACAAATTTACAAAATACCCCCTTCTTTTCAAGGAAAAAAAGGGGGATTTGTATTATCCAGATAGAACAATTAACGGTTTTGCGCGTGGTAGTGTGTATGCAATAGACTATGAGCCTTTTCAGAAAGAGGTTTGCCTAACCAAGTATCATAAAGTGTTTTTATTTCCGGGTTTTCGTGCGATTTTCGTAATTCGCTTGTACGGTCGCAATTAAAAATAGCTTCACGGCGTTTTTGCCTGATAGAAGCATCTACCGGAACCGGCTGACCGCCGCCGCCGATGCAGCCGCCAGGGCAGGCCATAACCTCGATAAACTGATAATCTGCTGTACCTGCTTTAATGCGTTCCAGCATCATCTTAGCAGATTTAAGTGTATGTACTACAGCAACCTTCACGGATACGCCTGCTACATCAATAACAGCCTCACGTGTCTGCTCCATGCCACGCACCTCATTATATTCAAGCTTCGGCAGCTCTTTGCCTGCAACAACCTCGGCCACAGTACGCAAAGCCGCTTCCATAACGCCGCCTGTAGTACCAAAGATAACTGCGGCACCGGTACCGGTTCCCAGCGGAGAATCGAACTCTGCTTCCTCTAGTGCATTAAAATCAATACCTGCTTCGCGAATCATACGTCCAAGCTCACGCGTAGTAATAACTACGTCTACATCACGATAACCGCTGGCACACATTTCTTCACGCGCAGCCTCTGCCTTTTTCGCAGTACATGGCATTACCGATACACTGACTATTTTAGCCGGGTCAATGCCTGCGCGTGCCGCAAAGTAGGTTTTGGCAACAGCGCCGAACATCTGCTGCGGAGATTTGGCAGTAGAAAGATGCGACAGCAGCTCAGGATATTTCAGCTCAATCATATTTACCCAGCCGGGGCTGCAGGAGGTAATCATCGGCAGCACGCCTCCGTTCTGCAGACGCTGCAGGAACTCATGGCCTTCCTCCATAATAGTCAGGTCGGCAGAGAAGTTTGTATCGAAAACCTTGTCAAAGCCTAGATGGCGCAATGCCGCAACCATTTTACCGGTAACAACCTGACCTGCCGGAATGCCCAGCTCCTCGCCCAAGGCTACACGCACGGACGGAGCTGTCTGTACTACAACGACCTTTTCAGGATTGTTGATTGCATCCCAAACCTTGTCGGTATCATCCTTTTCCACGATAGCGCCTGTCGGACATACATCGGCGCACTGGCCGCAGTAGGTGCAGGCACTGTTGAGCAGGTCATGCTCAAAGGCTGTAGATACCATGGTGTTGAAGCCGCGGCCGGCAAAGCTGTAAACGCTCATGCCCTGCACATCACGACAGACACGGATGCAGCGGCCGCAGAGAATGCATTTTTCCTGATCGCGTACCAAAGAAGGATTACTGTTATCAATAGTACGCGCCCTTGTTTCGCCACCCTCGAAGCGCAGCTTACGCACGCCTAAGTCAGCAGCGATTTTCTGCAGCTCGCAGTCACCGTTCTTCTGACAGCACAGGCAGTCCTTCGGGTGATTGGTCAAAAGCAGCTCCAGCACTGTTTTACGTGCTTCGCGTACCTTGGATGTATTAGTTTTTACTACCATACCCTCGCTTACAGGATATACGCAGGAAGCAACCAAAGTACACGCACCGCTGGCCTCTACCATACACAGACGGCAGGCACCCTCCGGACGCAGGTCCGGATGATAGCACAGCGTAGGAATATAAATACCCGCGCTGCGTGCAGCCTCCAGTACGCTGGAGCCTGCCGGGGCCTGAATCTGTTTTCCATCTATTGTCAAATTAACCATCTGCATCTTCAGTCCCCTCCTTATGCCTTGCTGATTGCCTTAAACGGGCACGCCGTCATGCAGGCACCGCATTTAATGCATTTATTCTGATCAATAACATGTTTTGTTTTCGGTGAACCGCTGATAGCCTGTACCGGGCACTGACGGGCACACAGACCGCAGCCGCGGCAGGCATCGCTGATTTCGTAATGCAGCATCTTTTCGCAGACGCCTGCAGGACAGCGCTTCTCTTTGATATGCGCCTCATATTCATCTCTGAAATATTTCAAGGTGCTCAAAACAGGGTTAGGAGCGGTTTGTCCTAAGCCGCACAAAGCTGTTTCCTTGATATTCTTGGCCAGGTTTTCCAGCAACTCGATATCGCCCTCACGTCCCTGGCCCTCCGTAATACGGGTAAGGATTTCCAACATACGCTTCGTGCCTTCGCGGCAAGGAGTGCATTTGCCGCAGGATTCCGATTGCGTAAAGTTCAGGAAGAACTTGGCAACGTCAACCATGCAGGTATCCTCATCCATAACAACCAGACCGCCGCTGCCCATCATAGCACCGGCAGCAATCAGAGAATCGTAATCAACAGGCAAATCCAGCATGCTTTCAGGCAAGCAGCCACCGGAAGGACCGCCGATCTGTACAGCCTTAAACTTTTTACCGTTGGTAATACCGCCGCCGATATCATAGATAATCTCGCGCATGGTAATACCCATCGGCACCTCTGCCAGGCCGGTGTTATTGATTTTACCGGTCAAAGCGAAAACCTTGGTGCCCTTGGATTTTTCGGTACCCAGCCGGCAATACCAGTCTGCACCATTAACGATAATCTGCGCCACGTTAGCAAAGGTTTCTACGTTGTTGATGTTAGTCGGCTTGCCCCAAAGGCCGCTGACCGCAGGGAAAGGCGGACGCGGCCGCGGCATGCCGCGCTTACCTTCAATAGAAGCCATCAGAGCGGTTTCTTCGCCGCAGACAAAGGCACCGGCGCCCTCTTTGATATGAATAGTAAAGCTAAAATCGCTTTCAAAAATATGCTCGCCTAACAGACCCATTTCTTCAGCCTGAGCAATTGCGGTACGCAAGCGTTTGATAGCCAGCGGATATTCCGCACGTACATAGATATAGCCTTCATCCGCACCCATAGCATAACCGCAGATAGCCATGCCTTCCAATACACGGTGCGGGTCGCCCTCCAATACGCTGCGGTCCATAAATGCGCCCGGGTCACCCTCGTCCGCATTACAGATAACATATTTTTTATCGCTCTCGGAGTTTTTAGCAAACTGCCATTTCATACCGGTCGGGAAGCCTCCACCACCACGACCGCGCAGGCCGGATTTTTTGACCTCGTCCACAACCTCCTGCGGAGTCATCTGCGTAACAGCCTTAGCCAATGCCTCATAACCGCCTACGGCGATATATTCTTCAATAGCTTCCGGATTGATAGCGCCGCAGTTAGCCAATACCAGGCGATGCTGCTTTTTGTAGAAGCCGATTTCCGAATAACGCGGAACCTGCTCCTGATTGATGGGTTCACGATAAAGCAAACGCTGCACGATGCGTCCTTTATATAAATGTTCTTCAACGATGGTTTTAACGTCCTCCGGCTTTACACCGCAATAGAAGGTGCCTTCCGGATAAACGATAACCAGCGGTCCGTGCTCGCAGAAGCCATGGCAGCCTGTTTCGACAACCATAACCTCATCCTGCAGACCGAACTTTTGCAGCTCTCTGGCAAAAGTCAGCTGGATTTCCTTCGAGCCGTTGGCCTTACAGCCCGTACCGCCACACACTAAAACGTGAGCTCTTATATGCTGCATAATATTTTTCCTCCACCTGTTTTGTTTACAAGCTATGATACATCAGCTTCTCCAACAACTGTGTACCTGCCTGCGGCTTATTCCTGATCCAGCCTGCCTACGACAAGCTCTTCCACAATATGACCGTTTACCACATGCTCTGCGATAATTTTGGGAACGGCCTCCGGAGTTACCTTGCCATAAGTAATACGCGCTTCACCCGGACGCACTACGTCAACGAGCACCTCTTTTTCGCACATGCCGATACAGCCTGTCTGCTGTACCTGCACGTCGAATAAATGACGCTTGTTCAGCTCCTGCAGGATAGCGCTCATAACCTCGCGCGCACCGGCAGCAATGCCGCAGGTACCCATACCTACAATAATTTTTGTACCTGAGCTCTGACGCAGCTTGATATCTGCCTTCAGTTTATCTCTCAAAGCGTGTAAATCCGCTAAGCTTTTCATTCGTTTATACCTCCTCGCCCTGCACCTGTGCCAGCTGCTCTTCTAAATAAGCTCCCAACCAGGCATATATTTCAGGATTGGCAAAGTCACACGCTTCGCCTAATATTTCTCTGACCTCCTGCGTTTTGAACACCAACGAGCCCTTGGCACCGTTATAGGCAAATTCCAGCTCGAGCTGCGGCGCCCCCGCCAACAGCACCTGCACGCTGCTCACAATATCTCCCAGCGGCGGCCGGTCAATATTATCTGCCGCAAAATATGCAGTCAGCTCGGTTCCCTTTCCGGGCGCAGATTGCAGCTCCAGATGTCCGCCGCATTGCTGCGTAACCATATCGATAAAGGGAATTCCCATACCTACCTTTCTGGTAGTACGGCTGGTAACAAAGGGGTCACGCACCCGCTGCAGCATTTCGCTGTCCATACCCTTGCCGTCATCGCGGACGCTGAAAACAAAGTACCCCTGTTCATTTTCGCTGACAGTCAGCCAGATGTGACGAGCACCGGCAGCCACAGAATTTTGGGCTATATCCAAGATGTGTAATGCCAGCTCCCGCATTTTATTTATACCTTGCCAAGATACCTGCCAGCTTGTCGGTGGTCAGGCGTCCATGCGTATCATCATTAATCTGCATAACCGGCGCTAAGCCACAGGCGCCGATGCAGGCTACAGTTTCTAAGGTAAAGCGCAGGTCATCGGTCGTATGTCCGGCCTTAATACCCAGCTGCTTTTCCAAAGCCTGCAGAATTGTTTTGCCGCCACGCACATGGCAGGCAGTTCCCTGGCAGACACGGATAACGTTGCGTCCGCGCGGATTAAGATGGAACAATGAATAAAAGGTTACAACGCCGTAAATTTCGGAAATAGGCGTACCTGTTTTATCGGCAATATACTCCAGTACATCCTTAGGCAAATAGTTGTACAGGTTCTGCACTTCCTGCAGAATAGGAATCAACGGTCCCTTAACATCTGCGTACTTTTCCAGAATGGCATCTATGCGCTGCTTTTCCGGATTTTCGCCGCCGCAGCAGCTGCATTTACGCTCAAGACGGTTTTCACTATTGTTCATACTACCCCTCCTCTAAAGGATTTTTTGTAAACTTACCAACTCAGTATACCATTTTGCAAGCAAATACACAATACTATTTATGTTATTTTTGCTATATAGTATACTCTATTTGTGTTATTCTTTACAAAAATCTGAAAATTGTCCCGGCAGGACATTACGCATCCCTTTGCCTGCCAACGCCAATTTCAGCTCTGCTATCGTTAATTTCTCCACCTGGAGTAAATTTTTCGGTCCCTGTACAAAATCATAAATATTATGTGCATCGGAATTCGTAATAAACGGCAGATAGCCTGCCAAATGCTGCAGCTTCGACTGCATCTTGCGACGCCAGCCTGCATCGGATATTTCGGCAGCAGCAAAGCCAAAGTCCGGCTCAATAAAACCCAACTGTCCCAAAATGCTGTAGGAAGGACGGTCGATGTGAGCGGCAATGGTAAGGCCACCCAAAGCATCAACCTGCCGCACCACCTGCGCCGCAGTCAGCGACAGCGGTGCATGCAGCAGACGCTGCTCCTCGCACACAAACTCGTCCTCGGCATCTACTACATACTGAGCACCGAAACGTTCGACATCATTCAGCATACCGTTCATATGCTCATCAACCAGCAGCTGCCAGCTCTGCAGCTGCTCCAGCGTATCAAACAGCGCCACAATATGCGCCTCTTCACTGCTTTCCACTTCCATACCGGGGAACACCTTCACGCCGTAGCGCTGCGCTGCCTCCAGCGCAGCCGGCACATTGGCACTGGCGTTATGATCGGTAATAGCAACAGCGCCAATGCCATACTCGGCGGCACGCATCACAATGTGATGCGGTGTCATTTCTACCTCAGCGCAGGGCGAAAGCAGCGTATGTACATGTAAATCCGCCAGAACCGTCTGCATTGTTTAGTCCTTCTTGCCAACGCCCAATTCATACAGCTTACCGATAACCTCAAAGGCAGGCGCTTCGGTTGCCGCAACAACAACATCATTCAGATTTGCCTTATGCAGCGTATCCTCTGCTACCGGACCGTCGCCTGCTACGATAACTGCCGCAAAGCCAATCAGCGAAGCAACGGCAGCAACATTCTGATGTCCCTGCATCGTTACCCAAACCATACCGGGCTGGCCCTGACCCATAGCATTACTCAGTAAATCGGAAGCATAACCGCCTTCTACCTCTGCATATAAAGCGTCCTCGCTTACATCCTTAGTTAAAAGCTTCAAATCGAGCTTCTCAATCATTTCTTTAACCTTCATCGTTGTCTGCCTCCGTTTTATTTATTTCTGCCGGCTCGTGATAAATAGGTATCTGCTTAGCCAGCTCCAGCATGCCCTGTGACAATTTATGTACACTGGCACGCAATTTAAAAATACAATCTATTTCGTGCGCCTTGCCCTGCACGATATCCTCCGCCAGTCCCTGACAGCTGGGTGCACCGCAGGCACCGCAGTCCAGACCGGGCAAGGAGCAGAGCACCTCTTCCATGCGCTCGAACTTTTTCATCGCTTCCATGATATCATCATCAAGCTGCATCATCGGACGCGCTACCAGCTTCTTGCGATAGGCCTCCGAATGCGGGAAATCCTCCAGCACCATCGTGCGCGCCATCGCCTCACGCCTGTCCGCCGGCTCCTGCTCCCGCAGGCTTGCGATACGCCTGCGCAGGTTACATTCGGCTACAAACTTGTTTTCTGCTGCCAAAAGGCCGCCCAGGCAACCTCCTTTGCAGGCACTGCACTCCACATAATCAAGCTGCGGCATTTTATTCATAGAAACCTGCTCCAGCAGGTCATACACATTATCAATGCCGTGAATTGCCAGACCGTTGGTAATACCGGCGCTTTCAATTTCGCCGCCATAGGTTCCCCAGGCCATGCCATAGGAGGAACCGGTGCGCACATTCAGCTCATGCGTGCCGCCAAGATTCTTCAGCAGCAGTCCGTAAATCTCCGACAGGCTGAAGCTGCCGGTAAGCTCTGTATGATGCACGTCTACCGACTGACGGATGTTCGTTTCCTTGGACGGACAGGGCGAAATAAACCATACACCTATCAGCTCCTTCGGCAGCTGCTTGCGCGCTGCTGCTTCACGCTTCACGTAAATTGCAGCAGCCTCTGCCGGCGGCAGCACAGGCACCACCTGCTTAATCAGCTCGGGGAACTTTACCTGAATCAGACGCATAACTGCGGGGCAGGTAGATGAAATCAACGGCTTGCGTCCGTTGCTGTTCTTTTTTACATATTCTTCTATTTCCAGGGCGATATACTCCGAAGCCAGTGAAACATCAAAAATTTCATCAAAGCCTATATTATGCAGACCATGCCAGATGCTTTCCAGCGGAATATTATCCGGGAACTGCGCATACAATGAAGGCGCAGGCAGCACAATATTATAAGCATAATCTGCCAATCCATCCAGCGTGTCGGTTTTTACGTTAAAGGCATGATAGGGACAGCCTGCAGCACAGGCACCGCAGTCAATGCAGCGGTCTCCCAAAATCTCCGCTTTGCCGTTGCGTACGCGGATGGCCTCTGTCGGACACAGCTTGACGCAGGATACGCAGCCCTGACATTTATTCCGCTGCAATTCCACCGAATGGAAATATGTTGTTGGTTGAGGAGCCATTGCGTATCACCTCGTTTCCTAAAATCTCTTACAAATCCTCGCTCTGGTGCTTGAACTGCATCGTAATGCAGGTTCCTTCACCCACCTTGGACTGAATATCAAACTTATCGGAGCACTTTACCATATTAGGCAGGCCCATGCCGGCGCCAAAGCCCATCTGACGCACATAATCAGGCGCAGTAGACCAGCCCTCCTGCAAGGCCTTGTTGATATCAGGGATGCCGGGGCCGTGGTCGGTTACAGTAATAACCGTAGCATCCGGGAAAACCTCGGCCGCTACATTGCCGCCGCCGGCATGAATGATAACATTCATTTCCGCCTCATAGGTGCCGATGGCAATACGGCGTACAATATCTGCCGGAATGCCTAGGCGCTGCAGCATCTTTTTTATTTTAGAAGAGGCTTCGCCTGCGCGTTCAAAATCTCCGCCAACGCAGTCAAAGGCTAATTTTACTGATTTACTGTCTGTCATTTTGCTTACTCCTTTTTGCTGCAGCCACGGATACCTGCTCCGTAAAGAATGCCGCAGGCTTCAAATAAGGTATAATCGGTAGCCAGAACCGGCAGATTATTTTCCGCCGCCGCTGCCACAATATCAGCATCAGGCACCTTTCCACGCACAAATACCAGCGCGCTCAGCTCCGTCATATCGGCAGTGCGCACTACCTGCATATTAGTCAGTCCCGTGCACAGCAAGGTGTTGCGTTTGGTAAAGGCCAGAACATCGCTCATCATGTCACTGCCGCAGCAGGACTCAATTTGGCGGTGCATCAGCTCGCTGCCGGTCAGAACCCTGGCCTGCAGCAGCTTTTGTACATTATACAAATCCATACACATAGCCCCTTCCTCCATTTATTACAGCTTTATCTAAGCAAAATATCTGTTTTTTGCCAAACTTGATTACATTTATTGTACACTTTAATACGCAAGATGTAAATAAATAGTATAGCATAACTATGTAAAAAAGAAGACCGGCCCACAGGACCAGCCTTCAAACTTTATTTAGTGCTAACACGCTTTACTCTGCAATGCCTGCCAAAGCCTGCTGCAGATCTGCCAGCAAATCCTCCTTATCCTCCAGACCGCAGGACAGACGCACCAAGCCTGCAGGAATACCGGCCGCCGCCAGCTGCTCATCCGTCATCTGACGATGCGTTGTAGTTGCCGGGTTCAGGCAGCAGGTACGCGCGTCGGCAACATGCGTTTCGATTGCCGCCAGCTGCAAGCGCTTCATGAATTCTTCCGCCGCCTTGCGTCCTCCCTTCAGGTTGAAGGAAACTACGCCACAGCCGCCGTTGCCAAGATATTTTTGCGCAAGAGCATAATATTTATTGGACTTCAGTCCGGGGTAATTGACATATTCCACCTGCGGCTGCTGCTCCAAAAATTCCGCTATAGCCTGAGCGTTTTCTACATGGCGCGGCATACGCACATGCAGCGATTCCAAGCCAAGATTCAGGATGAACGCACTTTGCGGCGACTGCATAGCACCGAAATCACGCATCAGCTGCGCCGTAGCCTTGGTAATAAAAGCCCCCTCCTTGCCAAACTTTTCGGCGTAGGTAATCCCGTGATAGGATTCATCCGGTGCGCACAGACCGGGGAACTTGTCGGCATGCGCCAGCCAGTCGAACTTGCCGCCGTCGATAATCGCACCGCCAAGGCAGGCAGCATGACCATCCATATACTTCGTTGTGGAATGCGTTACGATGTCTGCACCCCATTCAATAGGATGACAGTTAATCGGTGTCGGGAAGGTGTTATCCACGATTAAGGGCACACCATGACGATGCGCAGCGTTGGCAAATTTTTCAATATCCAGCACCGTCAGTGCTGGGTTAGCAATAATTTCGCCAAACACAGCCTTGGTATTGTCCTGAAAAGCAGCATCCAGCTCCTCGTCCGTAGCATCGGGAGAAACAAATGTCGCCGTTACGCCCATCTTCGCTAACGTTACATCGATCAGATTATAGCTGCCGCCGTAAATCGAAGAAGAAGCGACAATATGGCTGCCCGCCTCGCAGATGTTGAACAGGGCAAAGAAGTTCGCTGCCTGACCGGAGGATGTGAGCATTGCTGCAGCTCCGCCCTCCAGCTCCGCAATTTTTGCTGCTACAAAATCGCAGGTAGGGTTTTGCAGGCGGGAGTAAAAATAACCTGTAGCCTCCAGGTCGAAAAGCTTGCCCATTGCCTCGCTTGTATCGTACTTAAAGGTAGTGGATTGGATAATAGGAATCTGACGCGGTTCACCGTTGCCGGGTTTGTAGCCGCCTACTAAGCATTTTGTATTAATCTTGAAATTACTCATTTTCTATCGCTCCTTCAAAAATTTATCATCTTCAAATTATCGGTTGGCAGGAATTGCGGCACCCATGCGCTGCAGCTGCAAAAGAATTTTGTTATATTCGCCTATAGCCTTATCCAGCTTGTTACCGCTCGCCGGTGCCAGCTCGCGCAAGTCATACGGCGTATCCTGGTAAACGATGTTCAGCCAGTTCATATAGAACAGATGCGCGTAGCTGCGCCATTTAAACACAGGCTCCTGCGTTGTATCGCCATCGGGGAAGTAAAACTCTGGCAAATCAATCGGCAAATTCTTTTTCTTATCGCGGAAATATTCATTAGCCAGCGTATAGCGATCATATTCAAAATGACCTAAAACGAAGATGCGGCGCAAATCCTTGGTAGCACATATGTTGATGCCGTTTTCTACCGAACGTGACAGCACCTGCAACGCCTTGCAGGCATCAATCGCATCATCATCCACAGCAGTATGACGTGACTGCGGAATAAAGTATCTGTCGTCAAAGCCACGCAGCAGCGGATGATTTTTCACCGTCAGGCCGTAGGGGAAGATGCCAAACATCTTCGCCGGCAAAATCGTTTTGTTAACACCGTAATAATGGTACAACGCAGCCTGCGCGCCCCAGCAAAGCGTCATCGTAGAATAACAGTGATATTCCGCCCAATCAAGATAAGCTTCGATTTCCTTCCAGTAATCGACAGCTTCAAAGGGAATAGTTTCTACAGGCGCACCCGTCATTAAGAACGCATCGTAATAGCGGTCCTTAACATCGTCAAACTCCAGATAAGCACGGTCAAGATACGAATTATCGGTATGCGTAGTTTCACGGCTCACAGTACGGCAGAAATCAACCTCTATCTGCAGCGGAGAATTGCCCAAAAGGCGCAGCAGCTGAATTTCAGTCGGTTTCTTCAGCGGCATCAGGTTCAGCACGCACACCTTCAGCGGACGAATACGCTGCGTTGTCGCGCGTTGCTCAGTCATGGTAAAAATTCCTTCTTCCTGCAGTTGGCAGATAGCGGATAAATGGTCATTGATTTTAATCGGCATTGTTTGTTCCTCCTACATTTCCTAACTTAGATTTTCGACTTGCTACAGGAGGATAAGCAATAAAAAAGCTTCCGTTCCTGTAAAAATACAGGGACGAAAGCGTCGCTTCGTGATACCACCCTAATTCATCCATATGTCACCACACGGACCTCATCAAGTACGCAGGGGTTGTTTACCCTTTAATACTCCAGCACTGTAACGGGTGCACCCGGACGGCCTAAATGCAAGCATCTCAGCCCATCGGCTCCAAGACCATCTTCAATGTCAACACCTGCTCCCTCTTGCACCGTCACGAAGGCTCTCTTTGCCAGGCTCGTACATTTACTCTTCTCTTCATCGCCCGTTATTAAGTTATGTGCATGATAATACAGTAATTCTTTGTAACTGTCAATAAAAAGTTGCAGTTTTCTCGTAAGAAAAGTATATAGCGCAGATTTTGTAAAGTAGGTTACAGAAATTGCAGGAAAATGTTGGTAGTAGCAAAAAGCACCGACATCTACAGTAGCAATTGTATGGCTGATTTTATTTTTGTTATTTTTAGAATTTTCTCTTGACTTTGTTTTCCCTTTTCTTTATACTTAGCTTAGCTTCACATTTACAACAAAATAAGAAGTGCCTAGCGGCTCACGTCGGTAGTAATTTAGCAGTACCTACGGTATCCGAACCTTCCGGATGCTATGTGTACTGCTTTTTTGTTCAATACCTTATGTTGTATTTTGCTGGAGCAGATATTATAATTAAAGGAGGAAAACAGTATGCCGGCTATTTCAATGTTTTATGGTATTATTATTCGTATGCAAAGTGAAAAAGGTGGAAAACATAACACACCACATTTACATGCTGTCTACAATGAGCACGAAATAGTTATGGACTTTACCGGAAAAACTTTAGAAGGTTCTTTCCCTATCAAGCAATTAAAGCTTTTAACTGCCTGGACTGCTTTACACGAAGATGAGTTAAATGCAAATTGGATTTTGTTATCTGCCGGTGACGGCTATTTTAAAATTGAACCATTACGTTAACAATTATTAGAGGTGAAAATTATGCTTAGACCAACCGCTATCAGCGTAACTGTACAAAAGGATTATACTCTAAAGGTTATTTTTGATAATGGTGAAACTAAAATATTCGACGTAAAGCCTTATATCAAAGGTTCGTGGTATAGCCAGCTTAAGAATTTTTCTTATTTTTCTTTAGCAAAGGCAGACGGATTTACTGTCATCTGGCCTGACGGTCAGGATATTTGTCCTGACGAGCTTTATTACAATAGCGTGCCAATATAGTTTCAACCAATACAGTACCTACCGTACCATCAAAAGAAGGGACTCGCAACTATGGATATTTTCAGCAAGCAAATTTATGAAGCTGGCATTAACGACGGCAAAGCTGAAGGCAAGGCTGAAAGCATCAAAAATCTTATGTCTACAATGAATGTCTCCATTGACCAGGCCATGGATATTTTAAAAACTCTGCCCGAAGAACGTCAGTACTTTAAGGACCTGTTAGCTAAGGAGCTGTAAGCTTCAGCTACCAAAAAAGCGCCTGCCATCCGGCAAGCGCTTTTTCTATTGTACGATATTTAAGTTAACATATTTTTTATTGGCAAAAAGACACACGATTCATTATCATCCTTTTTATCAAAAAAAAGTACACCATGATAATCTTTTCTAACAAAATCCTGATCACTAGCTCCCATAGCTTCTTTACCAATGCCAACAAACCAGATTAGCTTAAAGCGATTTATTTGCAAAAAACGCTCTAATAAATCTTTTCTAACTACTACCCCGCCAATATTCTGCAGGTTATTCGTATCAAAAGTTGCTATTTCACCCTCTTCATCATAGTATATACCATCATATTTTTTCTGCTTAAGATTAAACGTTTCTATAAATTTCGAACATGGAACGCCTATTCTCTTACTACTCAACTTTGAAGCATCATATTCATTTTCTAACGATAATTCCGAATATGCTCTTAAAATTTGCCCTATACTTCTCTTGACCGGTATTCTCCTATCAATTGTTTTATACAAATTTTCCTGCGAATTATCAAGATAACTATTATCAGAACTGGTCCACTCACATATTATCTTTGGCAAAGTTTGAGTGATTATTTTTTCTTCTCCAGTATTGATTTTCAACTCTACTAACTCGTTTTCTTTAAAAACTTCACAACTAGGTGACCAAGGATACTCTCGATTAAATACTTCATAAGATGTGTTAGATCCAAGCAGTTCCATACTATCAAAGTCAAATAAGTTATCTTTTGATGCTTTTATAATCTCCTCTTGTTGTGTTTCGCTAACAAAATACGCATGTAACGAAACAAAAGTTCTCCTGCTTATATTGTTTATTTTTTTACTTTCCATACTAATAAGAGTTCCAAGTGCAACCCATTTTTGCATATTTTCATTATCCAATAAAAGTATTTTACTTATGTTCTCCAGAATTATACTATCATCTTTTGCCCAATCATCATCATCGATAGTATGAAAATCGGATAATTTATCTTCAATACTGATTATTTGTTTGAAGGAATCAAACTGCGTAAATCTTAATGAATTATCATTATTGCAGATATTCTCATTTATAGTCGGATCAAAATCTCTGACAAATGGCTTCCAAGGTCCTTCATAATGTCTTTCTTTTGGATTACTTGCGTATGGCTCTTTTAGCATTTTGCTGTAATCAGTTATTCTAGCTAAAATATTATGCATAGCAATCCATTGATATTTTTTACCTATTCGTTCTGTTTTTATAGTATTATCTCTACTTATATTATTCATATTCAATCTATCATCATAAACAGAAAACCATTTTTCTTTATAATGCAGATGATTAACAATATAATCAACTGCATAATTAAATATTTTCTCCTCATTAACATCAAAATATTTTACCGCACTTTGAAATACATATCTTCCGAAATCGCCATAAAAACCTTTGAAATCAAACTGCATAGACCAAAGAATATTAGACAACCCTTTTTCTTTTGAGTCAAACTTTGTGTAATCTTCTCTTATCTCAGGTATTGGAAACGACTTATAGGGCGGAATAATCTGTTCTTTATTAATGATGCCATTACAATCTTTATATTCCCACAAAAATCTCTCAATTATCAATCTAGCATAATCTCTCAATAAAATATCTGGACAAACTATACTATTATTAAAAACATTCGTATATACATATTCAACTAAGTTTTCATATTCACTTCTAGAGTCATTTTCGCGTTTACAGCAAGTTCCAAAAACTATACCATATAACCTTTGAATAATATATGGATCATGTACCCCATGGAATTTCTTTAAGACTTCCAAAGATAGTTCAAAATCAGTTTTTAATATTTCCACCATGGCTTTTGATGTTAAATCTCTAAGTCTTCTGTTGGAAGATGATAAAAGCCACGTAAAAAGAGTCAACAACAACATTTTCTGTTGCTTATCGTCAATATCTATTTTTTCTCCCTTTATGAATATCTTTATTAACTGAAACAACCTGGATTCTTCTGAAAAGAAAGCGTTTATGTTTACCGTCCATAAACAATCTATTTGATTTAATTTGAAGACAATCAAACATTCATGTAATTTGTCAGCATTAAGAGGATGACCCTTCTTCAGACTATTAGCAATAAAGACTTTACATAAAACATCGTTTTTAATTCTATATTTTGACATAAAAGAAAGTAGGTATTCAAAAGAAATACTTTCTTTACTTCGCCATGTATACGAAGAGACATACTTTTCTGCTATTTCTAATTTATAATATTTATCATCAATAAAATCTATTAAATCTATACACTCCTCATGGTATTTTTCCGCAAACAATGCACATACATTTATAAATAAATCAACATTACTATATTTCTTTATTTGCCCATCATTAATTTCTAATATATCAGTTTTGATTTTTTCCTTGATTTCATCACGACTTCGCGCTTTATCAACTATAGCTTTAGCACAATAATAATCATTCATTTGATCATAAGCCAAATAATATAGCTCCTGATCCAAATACGGATAGCTATATAAAATTTTTTCTCTTCCAAGTTCACGTATAATCGATTGTAAAGGAAGACCATATTCTTTCCAAAAACCTAATTCTATTAAACTTTCTTTATCAATGTATTTATTTCCATTTTTAACAAACCATGAACATATGCGCATAACTAAATTATATGCTATTCTATCATCTTCACTATAACCATTATTCTTAAAAATATCTGGTAGCGAAGATTGCAAATCTTGGTCTGCCTTTGCTAAAATTCTATCGTATAACTGCGGCAGATTAGGCTCATCTCCTTGATAATTTTTACAGTATAACGTCAAAAACAATGGGTTGTCAAATTTATATTCCAAAAAATATTCTAACGGAAATTTTATTCCATAGTGATTAAAAAAAGCTTGTACTGCTTCTTTGGTATTATTTTTAAAACCATTATGTATTATATATGATATGTTTGGATTATCTTTAGGATTTATCAACTTATCATCTAGTATCTGTCTTTCGTATTCACTACGAAAAGAAATAGCTAGCTTAACATAATTGCAATCATTAATTTTTTTTATAATACGCGGTAAAGCTTGCTTCCATAAACCATTATTCCAAGTTTCGTTTAATGCATCAATAAATATAGGAACGAATCTTCTCTCAACCTCTCCTATTGACTCAAAAATATCAATTAGTTTTTCAAAATCAAAATTTAATCTACACTGTTCCATTATTTGATTTTCTAAACTTCTACTATCTGCATAAAATCCAGCTAATAACAATAATGCCTTTCTATCACCACTAATAAATTTAGAAGTTTCATTAGCAAATAATTGAGATTTTCCAGTACCAGCCTCACCTTTAACAATTAGAACCTTATTGCTTAATAAAGACATCTCTAAATCAGTTAAACCAACATTAGAAGTTAGCGATAAAAGAAAGTCTATTTTTTCAATTTCTTTTTCTTTCTCGTATCTGTTATATTGGTCGCAATCAGCTAACGATTTTTTTAATCTATCCTTTTGTTTTACTAAATCATTTGTTTCAGTCTCTAAAACAGCTTGTAATTTTTGCTTCCATTGAAAAGCGTTTTCAAAATTTATATAATCTACATCCTCGATGTTTATCAAAGTATTTCTCATCAAATTGATATAATAGCTATAGTTATGATAATCATATCCAAGCTGGTCAATTTTTTCTAATAATTCTCTTCTTCTTTCATTAATACATTGAATAGCATTATCATCCTTTACAAAAAAAGATAAATTTTTCGACGCATCTGTAGCTATATTAAACCTTTCATTAAATCTATCATGTAAATATGAAAACATTTGCTTATTATGGTTAACCAACCAATTAGCATCTATGTTATAAGTTTCAAAATAAAATACAGCTAAATAGTCATATTTCTTCACTAAATCCAAAATACTATCATTTGTTATTAATTCAATATCAATTTGAGATTTAGCTAAAAAATCACTAATCTTTTGAAAAGATTTATTTTTTGTAGATATATCTTTATTGCAAAATATAAATAAAGTATCTAAATTGCCGCTATAGTTGCTTACAATTTTTTTAGCAGATTCCATTATTTGTCTATAATCTACTCTGTTTTCAAAAAACTTTGCTTGAAATCCGATTCTTTTGTTACTTTTCTCACAAAAAATAGGTTCTGTTTCTAATCCTGCATTATTAGGGTTTGCATGAAGATAGTGTTTTACTTTATTCTCCCTAAGGAACTCATTTATAAATAGTTGCCGGCACAGATCTTCAAATTTTAGTTGTATACTTTTACCATCAAAATTAGTCAATCTAAATTGAGTCCATGAAAAAAACATAATACTCATCACCTTTCTCAAACTCATATGTTTAATACTAAAACTTTGAACTCAAAGTGCACTCTTATCTCTCATTTAAAATCGCCAAACATCTGTGTATAATTTAATTATAGCACTACAATATTGTTATTACAATCACACTGTCACTAACACACTTTCTCCTAACCTACATCACGCTTCTTTTTTATTCAATGCATTATGTTGTATTTTGCTGAAGCAAATATTATAATTAACGAAGAAGCCTTATACAAAATCGAACCATTGCGTTAAAAGGAGTGACCACGATTATGAAAACGCCAGTATGGGTAGTTACCAACGTACAACCGCAAAAAGATTATACGCTGATCTTAACCTTTGCCAGCGGCGAAAAGAAGCTTTTTGATGCTCGCCCACTTCTTGCAAAAGCAATCTACAAGCCATTGAATAATCTCAGTTTTTTCCTAACAGCTAAGGCTGATTGTGGTTCCGTAGCCTGAAGCGATGAAATTGATATTGCACCGGAATATTTATACGAGTGCAGCCTTCCTTTGCATGTTATTTAAGCTGCTACTTAATTTTGCTAATGTAATATTAGCAGGGATGGACTTACAACTATGGATAAATTCAGCAAGCAAATTTATGAAGCTGGCATTAACGACGGCAGAGCTGAAGGTAAGGCTGAATACATTAAAAATCTTATGTCTATATAGTGCAAACGATGTCAGCAGCGCTGACCTCGTTTTTCTTATCTATTCCCATACATCTTCTCATAATAATTCTGATACTCACCATTAATGATATCCTTCCACCACTTTTGGTTCTCAAGATACCATTTAATGGTCTTTTTAATGCCATCAGCGAACTTCGTCTCCGGCAGCCAGCCAAGCTCATTATGAATCTTAGTCGGATCAATCGCATAACGCATATCATGACCTTTGCGGTCAGTTACATGCGTAATCAGGCTCTCAGATTTTCCTAATTCTTTGCAAATCAGCTTTACGATATCAATATTGCGCATCTCGTTATGACCGCCGATATTATACACCTCGCCTACTCTGCCTTTATGGATAATCAAGTCAATCGCCTTGCAATGATCCTCAACATACAGCCAGTCGCGTACATTTAAGCCTTCGCCATATACAGGCAACGGCTTATCTGCCAAAGCATTCACTAGCATCAGCGGAATCAGCTTTTCCGGGAACTGATAGGGACCATAGTTGTTGCTGCAGCGCGAAATCGAAACAGGTAAGCCATATGTTCTGTGATAAGCCATAACAAGTAAATCCGCGCTTGCCTTCGAACTGCTGTAGGGAGAACTCGGCCTAATTAAAGCGCCTTCGGAAAAAGGCTTGACATCCGCAGAAAACGTCAAATCACCGTATACTTCGTCCGTAGAGATCTGATGGTAACGCCTGATGCCGTATTGACGGCAGGCATCCATCAGTGTTGCTGCCCCCATGATATTAGTCTGCAAGAAAATGCCGGGATTTTCAATGCTGCGGTCTACATGTGATTCTGCAGCGAAATTAACTACTATATCTGGATGCTCTTCTTCAAAAAGCTTGTCTACCGCTGCTCTATCGCAGATATCTGCCTGCACAAAGCGAAAGTTCGAATTCTTCATTGCAAGCTCTAACGTAGAAAGATTGCCTGCATAGGTCAGCTTATCCAGACAAATAATGCGATAATCCGGATGCTTTGCCAGCATGTGAAATATGAAGTTACTTCCGATAAATCCGGCACCGCCGGTTACGATAATATTAATAAAAACTCCCCCAGGAAAAATTATTTTTTAGTTCTAAACTCCAATAACAAGTTGCACACTTTTTGAAAACTAGGATGAATGGATCTTATCCAACTCAAAGTCAAACAGTTCAGCTGGAATTTTATATTTCAGAATCTTTCTTAGACATACATTACACCAATCAGCTATAAACATCTTGTCATCACAAACGTAACTGTCCATTCTCTTGCCTTTACGGATAGATCTTCTGAGCAAAAATAAGTGCTATGTTCATTTTTTAGTCCTCTTAGTCTTTTTACTCCGGTCTATCTCTTCTTTAATTCGCTTCACCAATCGCTTATGAAGCTTCGCATCCACGATACTTACATCAAAGCCTGGAGGTGTTGTTTTAAAATTATCTTTTTCATCCCTTTGCAATTCATATTGTTTACGTTGGAAGTTTCTCAACCCATCTATATCTACATCTTCTACCAAAATAGCTTCATTACGTCCACCTTTTATGCGCATCATATTCATTTTAACAGATGATGCCGGTTTAATTAATCTGCTATCACCATAATCAGACGTATTGACCTGTAAACAATAGCAATGCATATCCCTGCACAATGACTCCATAACATTAGAGAAATAATTAATATCTTTATTGCATTCTACTGCTACAAATAAGTCTAAATAATTTTTAAAGGCACTACGTAAAGAAATTGAAGCTATTTCAAAACAACAGTATACAGAAAAGAAAACATCATGCCAATAAAACATTTGCAAGGTTCTTCCTTCACGCGGAAAATGACTATAATTTACTATCATTCTTTTTTCCTCAGGAGAAAAGTGAATCTTTTCATGAAACGCCATATACGCAAAGCTATAATTATTAATCTGATATGGTAGTATAACCGCTGTTAAGTTGAAAATATCCTTTTTAAAATCTTTTTCATCTTCATCAGAATGATTTATGTCAATAATCTCGACTCCAGAAATCACTGCTATCTTATTAGTAGCACTAAACCTATTTAACCTTGGGAGCCACTCATAAGGCAAGTAACATTCTGGGAAGACTATCATATCCACTTTTTCCTTAACCGCCATCCTTAGGATCTCTTCAAGCTTTTCATATCTATCTAATGAGCGATTATAAACAGCTTTTAAGACATTTTCAAAATATCTTCCATCTATTTTTGTATTAGCTATAGCAATACGCAGCTTTTTCTTAGCTTCCCCTTTGATAGCAACAAAAGTTTTGTCTATTGCATCATCAGGATAATATGTGTCTTTATCTGTATCTGGTCGATCTGAAGAAACAATAGTAACAACGTTGTCTAACCTATCTCCGTCATAATCGTCGCCACCTGTATTTCCATTATTAAACTTATAGTTATAATTTAATAATGCATAAAGCTTGTTAATATCCTCATCTACTTCCAGTTTATTCTTTTTACTGAACATCTGAGCTGTATACATTGAAAACTTTAATTCTTCTGGTTTTATAACCGTAGGAGAATAATAGTACTTATTAGTTGATAAATTAATTTCACTAATTAAGTTTAAAGCATTTTGGAAATCAAAAAGAAAAATATTCACCTGTTCATCTTTGGAATTTTCTTTTTCTAATTCATCTTCCATTACCTTTATTTTTTCTTGCAGTTTATTTATGATACTTTCAACGCACAGCGGAACAAGGAATTTATTCAGCATACGTGAAAAACAATACTGTTTTCTAAAACGGAAGATAGTTTTTTCATCAAAATTAGTTGCTTCATCTGCAAGCTGCGCTTCGTTGAAAATCTTGCAGACATCTTTTATTGCACTATCCGCTCTACTCCCCCAGGTAAGTGCCATAACTCTGCATAGACCGGAATAGAATACTCTTACTAAATCCCTACTACTATAAGCATCCCCTTTATAAGTTAATTTGCGTAAGCTATCTACTACATTCTGAGTAAAACGAAGTAAATTTTTCTTATCATGCCTTAATATTAATACTTCTAAAATTCTTTCCCAAAGCATATAATTTTCTATTAAAACATCATCAACCATTAACTTAAGAAGCTCACAAAAATTAGGATTATCCTTACTGTCTGTAAGCACACTAATAGACATCTGCTTGCCTAAGAATTTGGATAGCTCAAATTTGTTTATCGCTATGTCCTTTAAAGAGCTTATTTTATTGGTACTGTCATAATACTTTACATCGAATAATTTGCAATAAGCATTAACGCTATATATCGTATCTGCTGGCGCTAAAAATCGAAACTCACTGGAATTTTTGAGGATTTCATTTTGAAAATGTCGCAGCAGCATATCAGGTGAGCCAGAATTAAAAACAAATAAGCGAACTTTTTTATTCTGAACCTTTATATACACATCTCCATTAACCTTCATTGTGCCAGCTTCAGTACTTTTACTACTCTGACTAGCAAGAGGCACCTTTAAAAATTCAGGATTAAGATAATAATAATCTTGCTCTTCGACATTTTTATCATCTTTATCCTCATTTTGTTTAATATTACTATGACAAAATAACGCTCTTTCAGATTGATTAAAACAAGCTTCACATTTTTTGGCATTACAGTTTGTCAAATATAATTCTATAATATCGGAAGGCTCTGTATTCTGATTATAAATCAGCTTATGCAGCTCACTATTTTTTTCTACCTTATCAACAATAATAATATCGTCTACATAACGACCATAGTACAAAGGATTCCAACGACTATTAACTTGTTGATCTAAAACATTGAGGCGATAGTTTGCTAGAATGCAAGATGGTAAAAAGCCTATCGGAAGAACATTGTTAGCATGTTCATCACTATTTTGCTGAATACTATTATCTGTAATCCATAAACCTTCATCTTTACATTCACTACGTAATTTGCAGGAATAACTCCGTATCACGTTAAGAACAAAATTATGAATACGGGTTAATACGTCAGTTTCTTCAAATTCCTCATCATCAGTTTCTCCTTTTAAAGCTTTGAGCATATTATCAAACTCGTCCTGTTGATAATTTACAGAATAGTAATAGCGCTGCAAATCCATAGTAAGAATAATTATGTCATCACCTTTATTAAGGTGTTCTCTGGCAATATCTATACCATTATCACGCCAAGCCGTATATTGAGAAAAATAAGGCTCAAACATTCCTGGATAATATGTAGGTTTTTTACCCTTCTTAAACATACTCCTGCGCAATCTATTGCCATAAGAATGCTTATACATCTTGTCATCTTCATCAAGATAGCGACCAATAAGTAAAATCCACAGAACGCCCAAAATATGCCCTTCTATAGGCATGTCAATCATATATTGAAAATCTTTAATGTTGATTTTTTCATTATGATTTTTATTGAAAATGACCTTACTTTTCTCTTTATCTGTAGTATTATTTATTGTTTTAGGAAGAGTAAAAATATTTATAGCTTCTAAAATCTCTTTTTCTTTACTTTCCCATTTTGCGGAATTAGTAAGTGATGCCGCTAAATCTTTGAGCTTATTCTCCCACTGATCACCATATTCAAATTCAACAAGATCATTTCGTGTAATAACATTGGATTTATCAAAGAAAATACTGTTCTTTAATTTTTTATAAGCTATTTCAACATATCTTGGTAATTCATCTAATTCAAATAGATTTATTTCATTATTTTCCATGATAACCCTTCCTCATTGTTCATCTAATATTATATTTTTGCTTGCGTAAGTTAAAGGCTTCTTGACCGCCCTCTATAATTTCACAAATATGACTCTGAATGCTTTTTTTAGGCAATACAAGGGGATTTTCCAAAAAAAGCGGAATACCTTGTCAAAAAACACCAAATAATTTATCCTTTATTTTTCAGCTACTACGAATAAATGCGGAAATGTAGATGCTCAAAATATCCCAAGTAAATTATATCAGAGATTTGCATAATAGTGGATACTGAATTTCAGGTACTGTCAATATCGATACGTACACGCAGCCAATGCTCAGACGAAAATTTCACATTCGAGCAAAGCATTTTTGATTCAGATTGCTAATGGTTCCGGCTGAAACCTTCTATCCCCAGAGAATCATTGTAAGCAAAGATAGTTCCTATGTCTATCTTTTTAAATTGATTTTGTGCAACTTATTATACGTTATCAACTTAACCACTCTAAAATTGACTCTACAGTAGTTTTCTGCTATTATAAGTATGTTTCAAACTAAACGAATATCGGTATGCAAAGGAGTCTTGATATTATGAGCTACATTGATACAACATATATTATAACCGCTGTCGTCTTTTACCTGTTTTCCTACATTTATTATCTGAAGATTTCCCATGGTTTAGGCAATAAAGCAACTTATCTGCAAATGCGCCGTTTCATCCCTTGCGCTATTCTTGCAGTACTGCCTGCTGCGTTAGCCAGCCTGCCTTTATCGTCACCCTTATTCGTAATCCCGACAATTATAGCTATTCTTTGGATTGTGACCTACCCAACGCTTTACTTCATCAGCAATCACAAGGTATCTTCCGACTTTGAATTTCACTTTGAAGCAGTCTTCGGCCTTTATTTCATCGCTTGGATTTCTTCTCTTGGAATTATCATGCAACAGATTAGTTGGCTTGCTATTCCTGCCACTATTCTTATTACCATTGCAGAGTTGATTATGCTTACCATTCCGATAGCACAATTGGTTTACTATGGTCTTTACAAAGCCTGTATCAATGAAAATGGTATGGAGATGATTCAGGAAACACACTATAATGAAATTATCGAATATATTAAATCCATGCCTTTCATGCTTAACATCATTGCTTTCCTTGGCAGTATTTTCGTCGCAATCACTACTCTCTGTTTCAACTATCAGGAATTGATAATCCCAAAGGATACTCCTATCATCAATTTGGCAATAATTGCTGCTATAGCAATCTTTTTATCTACCTATCTTTGGAAGAAAAAGCATGGCGTTTTTATCCGCACAGCTATTGTAGAATTTTATTTAGATGTCAAGGAGTATCTGGCAACTAATCTGCAATACAGCAAAAATATGCAGGAGCGCATCAGTGAATTACAGGTTACGTCATTGAACAAGACTGATAAACCGCACACTATTCTTTTGGTTATCGGTGAATCAGCATCACGCGACTATATGAAGGCCTTCAATAAGGAGTACAAATATGATACTACTCCCTGGCTCGACAAGATGGCGCAAAGCAAAAATTTTATTCTTTTTCCTAACGCTTTTTCTATTATGGCACATACAGTTACTGCAGTCTCTAATGCTATGACAGAAATAAATCAATATAATGATAAAAAATTTTATGAAGCCTGCTCTATTATTGATATAGCTCATGCAGCAGGATATAAGGTACATTGGTATAGCAATCAGGGACATCTTGGATGTGCTGATACACCGGTTACTTTAATTGCCAATACAGCAGATGTTGCCAAATGGACGAAGCAGGAGCTTAACCAGGTTCAATATGATGAATCACTGCTTCCTTATCTTGACGAACTGAATCCGGAAAAAAACAATTTCCTCGTTGTACATTTAAAAGGTAACCATTTCAATTTCCTTAACCGCTTCCCGGAAAGCTTCACCAAGTTTGGCACTCCAGGTAAATACGATTTGGAAGTAAATTACGCTGATTCTATTGCTTATACCGATTATGTACTTGAGCAAATTTTTAACTACGCTAAGGATAAGCTGAACCTGCAGGCTATGGTCTACTTCTCCGATCACGCTACTGTACCGGACAAAAGACGCTCACCAAACTTTGAAGGCTTGGCGAGCGTAAGAATTCCGTTTTTCACTTATTTTGCAGACGAGTATATCGCACAGCACAAAGAAGTATATGATACTCTAAAGAAACACGAAAACCTTTATTGGACTAACGACTTAGCCTATGAGTTATTATGTAGCATATTTGATATTAAATCGAATCGTTTTGATGAAGCCAATTCCCTTGCATCCGAAAAGTTTAAGTATACGCGTGAAGATTTAAGAACAAATTGCGGACAAACTAAAATATAGTGCAAACGAGGTCAGCTGTGCTGACCTCGTTTTTCTTATCTATTTCCATACATCTTCTCATAATAATTCTGATACTCGCCATTAATGAATGACGTATAATAAGTTGCGCAAATTCAATTCAAAAAGATAGACATAGAGACTACCTTTGCTTACAATTAAGTTACCACACAAAACTTGAAAGAAGGTAGAATCTATGTCTGGTAACATTATACAATTAAACGAGCAATTTATCCATAACGAACTTAAAACTATTGTGAAAAATAGTGTAGAAGAAACTCTCAATGCTCTTTTGGATGCAGAAGTTGACAAACTTGTACAAGCTGAACGCTACGCACGTGAGCAAACAAGAAAAGGTTATCGCGCCGGTCATTACGAAAGATCATTCTCTACTCAAGCTGGTGACGTTACTTTAAAAGTGCCTAAATTAAAAGGTCTTACTTTTGAGTCTGCTATTATTCAGCGCTACCAAAGACGTGAATGCTCCGTAGAAGAAGTCTTGGTAGAAATGTATCTTGCCGGAGTTTCTATGCGTCGTGTTGAAAGTATTACAGAGATTCTCTGGGGACAGAAGGTTTCAGCCGGAACCATTAGCAATCTGAATCAAAAATGCTTTGCTCAAATTGAAGAATGGCGCTTCAGGAAGCTTACAGAAAAGTACCACTATGTCTTTGTAGACGGTATTTTTATAAAAAGATGTTGGGGTGGATCCTTTGAAAACGCCTCTGTATTAGTTGCTATTAGCGTCACTGAAGACGGATACAGAGAAGTTATAGGTACAGCCGAGGGCCTCAAAGAAGATACCGAAAGCTGGAAAAATTTCTTTGTATGGCTGAAAAGCCGTGGCTTAGATGGCGTAAAACTTATAATTGGCGATAAAAATTTAGGCATGGTAGAAAGCATAGGTGAAGTGTTTCCAAATGCCAGATACCAACGCTGCACGGTGCATATGTACCGTAATATATTCTCTGTAGTACCACGTAAAACTGTCAAGGAAGTTGCCAAGATGCTCAAAGCAATTCATGCTCAGGAGAATAAAGCAGCAGCTAAAGAAAAGGCAAAATCAGTAATTTCCAGATTACGTGAGATGAAACTTAACAAGGCTGCAGACAAACTAGAAAATGGTTTAGAGGAAACCTTGACCTATATGGATTTTCCGTCAGAGCATTGGCTACGTATACGTACCAATAACGTTATTGAACGTGTAAACAGAGAAATAAAGCGTCGCACAAGAGTGATTGGCACGTTTCCTGATGGTGAATCAGCATTGATGCTTGTATGTGCAAAATTGCGTTATATAGCCAGCAATGATTGGGGCAAAAAACGTTACTTGAACATGAAACATCTAACAGATATGCTTGCCGAAGAACTGTATTGTGAAGCAAAAATATCTTAAAAACAGCTAACTTAATAAGCAAAGGTATCTAAAGCAGAAGCTAGTTGATATTTAACGGTGAAGTGCACTAACCGCTAAACTTATATAACTAAACTTCTGCTAGAATGTCTGAAGAAATTTGCGCAAAACTATTGACAGTACCCATGGACTAGGTCGAGCACAAAAATTGGACTAGCCCACATATTGTAATAGGTTAACCCACACTCACGCAACAGCCCAACCAACAAATTTGGGCCAATGCCGCATAAACAAACTATCGATGATAAAATTTATAAGAAAAACTAAATTCAATCAACAGTGATACTATGAAATACTTATACTTTAGAATATTTTACAAATAACACTAGCACTATACTCTTCATCTTTCAAACTATCATTTTCTTCTGTAATTATATCATCCGTTTCATTAACATATTTATTTTCTACTCTTGTTTTTTTATTAGCATGACTTAGAAACCACTCATACTCAATATCTAAATGTCCAATATCAATAGCTTGAAATCCCATATCTGTTAAATCGCATGATAGAACTGTCGCAGTTGGACCTAAAGCTAGCAAAAACAAAACCTTTTTATCAGGAGCATTTTCTCTACAAGCTTCGAGAATAATATCATATTTTTCAAATGCATCACATGCTGGACATAAAATTCTTTTAGTACTATTTGTTCCAGACAATAAATCATTCCCAACACCAAACCTTGTATAACGACCTTCAACTATTATAACATCTCGTTTTTCCCAAAGTTTTTTTATTAAATCGAAATACTCCTCTGAATTTGTTTTATCCTCAATATCCATATAATGCCTAGTAACTAATGAATCACCGTAAACACTTTCCTTATTGAAAATTTCATAAAGCTTTAACTGATTTTTTCTTACAAATCTATGCCAATGTTTTCTAGCTTTATTAGTTAGTCCAGCCAAAGAAATTTCCACAAACACATTTGGAATGCATACAAGAAGTCTATTATTATTTGAAGAAAAAGTATCCCATAATTTGTCGCATAACTTTTTATTGGTTTTCTGATATTTAGGATGGTTTATATTTAACATTAAGTCAAATTCTCCATCACCATACCTAGCAACCGATAAATTGTTTTTCTTTACAATTCTTATAGTATCATAAACGTCCAATATCTTCGGCGGAGTCTGTTGTCTATTTGCAATATAATCTTTTATCATTAAATATAGGTCGTTTATTCTCATTTGATATCTCCTTGTTCGTGATTGTCATAAATAGTAATTTATTTTATTTTTTTGCTTATAGCTGATAACATAGAATAAATTCTATGTAAAATACCGCAGTTAAAAAAGCTCCATAATAACATTTTATTTTTTAAATTCAAATTAGCCGCTACACTTTTTCCATTTTTATTTAGAAAATTTACTAAATTTAAATATCTAACACTATTTTTAGGTTCATAGTTTGCATAAAAAGCAGTCAGAGTAGCCAATGCAGTCTCTACAGCTAAAACTCTACACATTTCAACGCAATCTAAATTTTCTTTTACAGAAAACTCTAAGCGCTCCTTATAGCCTTTAAAGCAATCATATCTACTCTTGCTATTAAAAGAAGATGCAACAATAGAACCTTTTCTTTTAAAATAGTAATAAAATGGTCTACGTAAATAACCAGATCTCTTAGCTGCAAAAATAAACTTGTATGTAGTAGCCACATCTTCGTAAATCCGTCCTTTAGGATAACGAACATCGCCAATCACACTACGCTTATAAATCTTATTCCAAGCAGCATTATCTAGAGTTCCATCCAAAATTTCTTTTACTGCATTTCGTCCTTCAAAAATCATATCCTTGCTATATCTAGGATTGAACTTCTTTTTATCATTTCTCACAACATATGTATCAGCACAAACCACATCTAAATCATGCTCATCCATATATCCAATCATATCACCATACATACTCGCATCAATGATATCATCACTATCTACAAACCCTATAATTTCACCTTTAGCTGCATCTATACCAAAATTTCGTGCATCACTCAAGCCACCATTTTCTTTATGAATAACTCTTATACGCGCATCCTTCTTAGCATATTCATCGCAAATTTCACCACATTTATCCGGAGAACCATCATCAACCAATATCAATTCAAAATCAGTGAAAGTTTGATTTAAAATAGAATCTACACATTTATGAATATATTTCTCCACCTTATAAACAGGTACAATTACAGAAAGTCTTGGCATATTAATTCTCTCCCATCATTTTTAGCTTCACATACTTGTTCAATGTATAATTAGCGTAATTAAGGCACAGCACAAAGCCCATCCAACCCTCTAAAAAGCCTGCTTTCAAAACATACATTTTAAAGAAAGCAAACACCGGTCTAAAAACCAGATCCTTAAGCACTGAACACTTTTTCCCGCGCAAATTTCTATCGACTGCGCCTATACTGGAGTACTTATTCATTTTGTCTAAATACTCCTCAAACGACGCATATGTGTAATGCTTAATATAGCCTCCCAATGTTTTTTCCACAAAATCACCAACAGGTCGTTCATGCACCTTGCTTTCCCATTTTACGCCTTTAGCCGGGAATAAACGTACAACAGAATCAGGACCCAATACACCATATTTAAAATCCCTGCCAAAAGCACTGTTACGTCTTACAAGCCTATACATCGTTTTTTGATTACTGTTAACTACCTTAGCAATATTAACAATAAGTTCATCATTCATTCTTTCATCTGCATCAAGATACAGCACCCATTCAGTTTTTACATGCTGTAACGCAAAATTGCGCTGCGCCGCAAAGTCATTATTCCAAGCACGATAAACGACCTTTGCGCCATTTTCTTCTGCTAATTGAACTGTTTTATCCGTACTGCCGGAATCAACAATCAGCACCTCTGCTGCTACTTTCTTGGCATTCTGCACAACAGCAGCTATATTTTTTTCTTCATTTTTAGTTAAAACAACTACAGTAACTTTACTCATTTTTATTTTCCTCATATTGGATTTATTATCTAAATATCTCATATCAGCAAATAGCAATCTTCCTGCTAAACAATCACGCTAGTAGGTATATTATACCATATTTTTCATTCACAAGTTGACTATGATTATAAAAACTCTATTTAGTAATTATCAAGAAACTGCATCCGAAAAAACGATTGCAAAAAATCACTTTTCGTTTTTTCCAATCAAATATTAAGAACTACTACAAGTGAAAAAGTTTCATCGGTCCACCCATTCGTCAAGAAAAATGTAATTCATTGCACTTTTTCCTACGAAAAAATGCAATTTTTGACATTTTTCCTAACGAATATTATGTGCGCACATTGTTCTATTGTATAAGTACATTTTAAATACAAAATAAGGAGCAGCTTGCGCCGCTCCATACCTATTCTTCATACTTCTTTATCCTGCGCTGCAGCAAAATAAGACGCAGCGACAAAACAACAGCACTGCAGATTACACCGATATCTAAACTCTGCCAATAAGCAAAGGCACCGTTATTGAACTTGTAATCCAAAAGCAGACCCACCGGCAGGCAAATTGCCCAATAAGCCAGCATGCTGCACCAAAACGTAGCGTTAACGTCCTTGTAGCCACGCAAAATACCCTGAATCGGCGCCGCGACTGCGTCGCCTCCCTGCCACATAATAGCGTAGATAATAAACACCTTCACCAGCTCAATAACATGCGGATTCGTTGTATAAATGAGCGCAATATACTCGCGCGCCACCAGCTCCAGCGCCATATAAACTATAGCGATAAAAAGGCTCAGCTCCAAGCCAAGTGCCGTGTAATCACGCGCTCCCTGATAGTTTTTCGCACCATATTCAACGCCTACCACAATCGTCAGCGCCAGTGAGAAGCTCATGGGGAACATATAAATTAGCGAAGAGAAGTTAAGTGCCGCCTGATGCGCAGCGATAACCTCTGTGCCGAATTTGGCAATAAACAGCGCCACAACGCCAAAGATGCTTGTTTCCATAAAAATGGCCACGCCCATAGGCACGCCAATGCGCAGATATTCCGCTACCAGCTGCTTAACAGGACGCACAAAGCCCAGCACATCATACTGCTTGAACGGTTGCAGCTTCGTAACCACCGCTGCGAACATCACTAAAAGCAGCCAAAAGGTAATTCCCGTTGCTACGCCGGCGCCAATGCCGCCCAGGCGCGGTAAGCCCACCTTGCCGAAAATCAGCACATAGTTCAGGAATGCGTTGACAGGCAGCGCCAAAAGATAAATCTTCATCGACAGCTTGGTATAGCCAAGTGTATCAACAAGACTGCGCAACGGCGTGATGAGAAAGAACGGCAGCACGCCTATGCCAAGACCGGCCATATACCAAAGCGCAATGTGATAAACCTCCGGCGCCAGGCCCATGCCCTGCAAAAACGGCGGCAGAAAGATAACACCGCCGACAATTATCAGCACAGAAAAGGCTACAGCCAACAGCATGCCATGTCGTACTACCGTAGAGATCTTTTCCTTTTCGCCTGCACCCAAAAGGTTGGCAATCAAAGGCATCGCCGCCAGCAAAATGCCTGCAAAGCAGGTCTGTACCGGCATCCAGATATTACCGCCAATCGCAGCGCCGGCCAAATCCGCATCACCTGCCTGACCGGACATACTGGCATCAAAAAAGTTCATGCCCATAATCGCAATCTGCGTACCGATAATCGGCAGCATGACGCTCAGCAGACGCTTAACCTTATCCTTATAATCCTTGTGTAAAATTTTTAGCATATCATTACTCCCATTTTCCCTAATATAACAAAAGCCACACGGCTGCAAACACAGTCGTGTGGCGAAAAGATGACTATTGAATCAGAAAAAATCCACAACAATTTTTCAGATTTAATTTTAACAATAAGCAGCCTGCTTGTCAAGCTTAGCCTTCTGCTTCTGCCAATTCGGAAAGATAAGCCCAACGATCCACCATCTCATCCAGCTTTTGCTGCACAGCCTCCTGCTGCTTCGTCAAATCTGCCAGACGGGTGAAGTCACTGCCGCATTGGTTGATTTCTGCGCCCAGCATTTTCAGCTCTGCCTCGCTGCGTGCAATCTCCTGGTCAAGACGCTCCAGCTCCAGGCGCTCGCCATAAGTCATTTTTTTCTTTGCAGGCTCTTCGGCAGGCTTCGCTGCAGCCACCGGCTTAGCCTTTGCAGGCTGCGCCTGCTGCGCGCTTTCCTCCTGCAGAGCTTCTGCATAATCGCTGTAGCCGCCGATATACGGCTTAATGCTGCCATCCTGCTCCAATGCGAAAATCTTTTGCGCAAAGCGGTCGAGGAAGTAACGGTCATGGGACACGGCGATAACCGCACCGGCAAAGCTGTCGAGATAATCCTCCAAAACAGAAAGCGTCGGGATATCCAGGTCATTTGTCGGTTCGTCCAAAAGCAGCACGTTCGGTGCCGTCATCAGCACACGCAACAGATACAGACGGCGTTTTTCGCCGCCGCTGAGCTTGGACACCGGCACCCATTGCAGCTCCGGCGGGAAGAGGAAGCGTTCCAGCATCTGCGCCGCACTTATACGCTGACCGTCGGCCGTTTCAATATAATTATTCGCTTCCTTAATATATTCCAGTACACGCATATTGCTGTCCGGAAACTCGCTGTGCTGTGCAAAATAACCAATCTTCACAGTCCGGCCCACGCGCATTTCGCCGCTCGTAGGCTGCAGCTTACCGGCGATGATATCCATCAGCGTTGATTTGCCGGCACCATTAGGACCGACGATACCGATACGGTCATTACGCAGCAGGATATAGCTGAAATTCTTGATATAATCCTTGCCGTCCCACACCATACCGATATCTTCCAACTCGATGATTGTTTTGCCAAGACGACTGCTGACGGAGGACATTTCCAGATTTGCTTCCGTCTTGACGTTCTTTACTTCCGCTTCAATTTGAGCAAAGCGCTCCACGCGGTCCTTCTTTTTAGTACGGCGTGCTTCCGCACCACGGCTGATCCATGCCAGCTCGCGGCGGTAGATGTTGCGCAGCTTTTGTGCTGCAGAGGCCTCCGCAATGCGGCGTTCCTCACGCTTTTGCAAAAACAGGCTGTAGTTGCCGACATAAACATAGCCTTTGCCGCCGTCAATCTCCAAGGTGCGGTTAACTACGCGATCAAAGAAATAACGGTCATGGGTTACCATCAGCAAAGCGCCCTTGCGCGCCAACAGCTTTTGCTCCAGCCAGGCAACAGTGGCGTTATCCATATGGTTGGTAGGCTCGTCCAAAATCAGCAGATCCGACGGACGCACCAGCACACCGGCCAAGGCCACGCGCTTGCGCTGGCCGCCACTCAGCTCGCCCATCTGCTGCTGCAGGTTGGTAATCCCCAGCTGCGTAAGCACAGCCTTCGCTTCGCTCTCCAGCTGCCAGGCATACTTATCGTCCATCTGCTGCTGCAAATCAAACAAATGCTTTTGCAGCTTTTGGTTTTCCGGCTCCGCTGCAGCCTGCTCCACCGCAGTTTCGTAATCGCGCAAAAGCACCATCAGCGGCGAATCGCCTTTAAAAACTTGCTCCAATACAGTTGCATCTGCCTCAAACGGCGGGTCCTGCGGCAGATATTCCATAACTACGCCGCCGGGAATCGTCAGCTTGCCGTCACCGGCCTCGTGATTGGCAATCATGCGCAGCAAGGTACTTTTACCGGTGCCGTTGACACCGATAATACCGTACTTGTCACCCTCTTCTACATTAAACGTAATATTTTCAAACAACAATCTGTCGCCATAGCTGTACGACAAATCCTCTGCACTTAAAATCATTTTACTTATCTCCCTGTAAAAAATTTACACTCTAAAATTATATCACGCCTGCGGGTAAAAGTAAAAAGGACGAACCGCCAAGGCTCGTCCTTCAAGCTTTTTACTTCACTGTAATCTGTAAATTTTCGTTTTCCTCCGCTGCGTCCTGCAAAACCTGCAGCAGCTGCTCACCATACCAGCCCAGCTTTTCATTATCCGTAACGTTGGCAGGCACAATGATCTGAGTAGGCTCGGCAATCTCCGTCAGGCAGTCGTACATAGCGTCTAAATTTGCACCGTAGTACACAGGCAATGCCAACGCGCTGCGCAGATATTTATGCAGTGCAGGCACAGAGGTCATACGCTCAAGGTCTAATGTGATAGTTTTCATGATAATCTCCTTATTTTCCGTATAGCTTGCTGAAGGACTTGTAATGGTCGCAGGTGTAGTAAATCAGGCCATCGTTGGAAAAGACTATGCGCTTCGCGTTACGATTACCCTTCACATAATCAATGTCGCATTCCTTCCAGTTACGGCCATTTTTCTTCGGCAGCTTGCCTTCGTAATTGCCGTAGCGGTCGCCGCCGATGGATTTACCCGGCGCAACCTTGTCGAGTGTGCCTTTTGTCTGCCAGCCCAGCTTTTTGGCCTCGTTTTTCGTAATATAGTTGTGCGGCAGGCGCTTATATTCGTTGATGTAGGCAGCAACATGCTCCTTATCGGTGTAAGCAGCGCTTTCTCTGATTTTGATTTTGCCGCTATTGGCCTTGACGTTGGCCGTAGTATTCTGGCCGTTATTGCTCTTGGTTGTATTAACAGTTGTTGTCTGGGTTGTCTGTTTATCATTGGTCTTAGGGCTGTTACTGCCGCAGCCGGCAATTATGCTGACGCTGAGCAGCATCGCCAGGAAGAACGCTAAAAGTTTTTGCATAAGAATGCTCCTTTCTTAAAAACCACCATCATTATAAGCTCTTGCGATTACATACGAAGGCTCATAATAGGCGCTGGCATTATAATTATCAATCACTTCGCAAATAGGATTATTATATACCCGCCGCATGCCCTGAACGTAATCTTCATCAGGCTGCAATGTAGCAAGAATAAGACGCATATATACCTTGCCCATCGCAGTAGCCGCCGGAATCTGCTCGCATAAATTCTTATCAACCGCAGTGATATCAAAAGTACCCTGCTGCAGGTTATACACTGTAATCCAATCAGCTTCAACCTGCATGGGATTAACGCTGTGCAGCACGTTAGCCACGCTGATTAAATGACGCAGCTCAGCCTCTCCTATGGTATTAACTACATAAGCGTTATGTTGCTTTAGCTTACGGGCCACACGCTCCACCATATAACACATAAAGTACAAATCATTTTTTGTTATTTCTTCGTCAGGAAAGTAAAGGTTTGTCATAATGCATAACTCCTTACAAACTGCAGCGTTGCCAGAGCACGCTCTGTACAATAAACAATCTGGTGAGTGGGATATTTGAATTTTACCAACACCCAAAAGGCTTCTTTTGTTATACTGCCATCTACGTAGCTTTCAATATAATCCCAAATCGTATCATCCGCCATTGGCCCTTCCATAATATCATAATGGTGTTCAATGCCACGCCTGCAGGCAACAACAAATTCCAGCCATTCATCAGTCATAGTAGTAAATTTTAGGATATTCAGTGTGTTGTCAGGTTCATAGCTATAGATATTCACTACATGCTTATTACGCTTAGTCAACGCCCAACGCTGCGCTTGTTTTTCTAAATTGGTACAATAAAAGCCGTAGCCAAAATCTTTATAAAAGCCATTGGTCAATACTTTAGGATTTTTTAAAATGACGTTGCTTCCATGGTAAATGGTAAGCATAGAGCCCATTTTACATTCATCCTTTCATACTATATTATAAAATAACTGCATTACTTAGTTTTAAGCAATGCAGTTACTATACTCATTATACTTATTCTTCATCAATAGCAGGTTTCAATTTTTTCTGCAATGCGCTATCAAAATCTTTCAAAATTCTACCGAATACATCTTTTGGCTTTGTATTATCAAACTCATCTCTGTTCATTCTAGATCTATCATCAATTCGCGACCAAACGGCTTTCCCAGTTTGTGTATCATAAACATCAAACCTAACATTCACCAAGACTGTAGGAAAATTGCCACCACTAACATAATTGGTTTGCTGGCTAGTTGTAGTTACAGTAACAGGACCGTTCGTTGTATAAATAGAATTCTGAGTGGTCACAGGAAAAGTATATGTATATCCATCCGCATACTGAGAGCCAACAGTATAGTTTTCAAGCTTTATATTAATTATAACATCAAAATTATCTTTAATATAACATTTCCTTTGTTCATTTGCGTCTATAGAAAATTCCGGTAAATCTTTTTTATTACTAAAAACGTAACCTTTTGAGGATAATTTTTTTACTAATTTATTGAAAAATTTTTCTTGATAAATTTCTTCTGTTTCTTTCTCAGAAATACCATTCTTTAATTTTTCATTAACTTCATAATCAACAAAAACGTTCTTTACCGAAGAAAAATTATATTTTTTATCAACCCATTCTTGTTGTTGAGCTATAGCTAAATTACAAACCAAAAATAATAATACTAATATGGAAAATACCTTTTTCATCGCTAATCCTCCAAACCTATATTATTTATTTCATTATACCATATTTTGCAAATTCTATACATGCAGATTAATTACTACTGTTAACTGTAATAATTTCACTCAACTCAATAATATCATCGAATGATTTTGCGGAACGTCTTAGATATTCATGACCACCATCTACTGCACAAGCGCCACAAGAACAAACTTTATAGTCATGAACAGAAAATGACTCTATTATATCGCCACATATTTTACACTTGATTGCATTTCTGATAATCATTACCTATCCCTCCCATCTGTTCTCATTATATCATATACAAAAAATCGGCGCACCATATCATGATACGCCGCCCCCAAAAGTTCACAAGTAATTCCTTGAAAAAAACTCTGCTTCATGTTATATTATAGATAAAGAAGACAACCGCCCACAAGGTGGGTTGCCGCTTGAATTTGGTTTGAAAAGCCGCCTTGTAGCTGCAAATTACAGAGGCGGTTTTTCTATGTCTAGACTATCTGCTGTACTGAAAGATAAAAGTCAGCAATGCCAGAATGAACATGCCAAAAGCCATCAGGTCTTTGAAATCATAGTTCCTCATAGACATCACCTCGATTCTCTTAGAGAATTTCGGCAATGCCACCCCGTAAACGGTTGTCTTAAAACATATTTTAACATATAAAACAAAAACATACAACGAACAAGCTGTGAAGTTTGCCGTTGTATGTTTTTTATTTATATCTTGTTTTTACCTTACATCTCTGCCATGAGTATAAACCGGCAGCAGCTTCGGCGACAGCTCGCCCTGCACGCCGGCAACCTTTTCTTCCTCAGCATAGCGACGTACATGCTCCAGGCTCAGCTTGCCCAGCTTGACGCTCTTCGCTGCTTCGGCAGCCTTCGTACCCGCAATACGGCCAAAGACAATGATATCCAGTAGGCTGTTGCCCATCAGACGATTAGTACCGTGAATGCCGCCAACAGCTTCACCGGCAACAAACAGTCCCGGCAGTTTGGTTTCTGCATCCTTGTCAATAAGAATACCGCCGTTTTGGTAATGCAGCGTCGGATAGATCAAAATCGGTTCCTTACGCAGGTCAATGCCGAACTTAGCATACATACGCAACATACCCGGAATGCGTTTGGCAATAGTGCCTTCGCCATGCAGCATTTCAATCAGCGGCGTATCGAGCCACAGCGCCACGCCGTCGAGCGCCTTCACGCCCTTGCCGCGGGCAGTACACTCGCGGATGATAGACGCAGCCGCCACATCACGGGTTTCCAGTGGATGCATAAAGATTTCGCCCTCGCTGTTTACCAGCTGCGCACCAATCGAGCGCACCTTTTCGGTAACCAGCGCACCATAAATCTGCGCCGGATAAGCAACACCCGTCGGATGATATTGAATAGCATCCGCATAAATCAGCGGCGCACCGGCACGATAAGCCATAACAAGACCGTCGGCAGTAGCACCGTAATGGTTAGAGGTCGGGAAGCCCTGATAATGCAATCGTCCTGCACCTCCGGTTGCCATGATTACGCATTTTGCGCGTACAACCTTGTACTCCTGCGCATCAAAATCCCACAGCACCGCACCGGCAGTTTTGCCCTCCTCGTCGAGCAGCAGCTCGACTGCAGGTGAAAACTCCAGCACCGGAATGCCGCGGTTCTGAACCTCGTCGCGCAGCACGCGCATGATTTCAGCACCGGTATAATCGGCGCAAGCATGCATACGCTTACGGCTTGTGCCGCCGCCATGCGTCGTTACCATAGTGCCGTCCTGCTCCTTGTCGAACATTACGCCCAGCTTGCTCAGCCAGTCAATCGCCAACGGTCCGTTGGTTACCAGCTCTTCCAGCAGCTCGGGAATATTTTTGTAGTGACCGCCGCCAAAGGCATCCAGATAATGCTGCGCCGGGGAATCGTTGCCCTTATCCGCAGCCTGAATACCGCCCTCGGCCATCATCGTGTTGGCATCGCCCATACGCAGCTTGGTAACTACGAGGACGTTTGCACCACCGTTATGCGCTTCCAACGCAGCGGAAGCACCGGCGCCGCCGCCACCGATAACCAGAACATCAACGTCATAGTCCACTTTTTCCAAATCAAGCTCTACATCCTGCAGGCGGCTTTTGCCCTCCAACAGCTGTGCCAATTCTACCGGCACCTTCTGGCCCTTGTTGGGACCAACCTCCAGTACCTTGAAGCCCTTGGAACTGTAGTCCGGATGGAACTCCTTCAGCAGCTCGTCCTTTTCCTCTGCCGTAAAGCGTTCGATAGAAGCGTGCAGACGTTGGGCACGGGTAGCTTCAACCTTAGCCATAGATTTTAACATATCTTCAGTAAATGCACTCACCTTGCCGCACCTCCTTATTTTTCAATCTCACGCTTGTTATACAGGTCTTTGATTTCGTCCAAAGGCATATTTTTGAGCTTTTCCAGCAGCGTTACATAATCGCCGTTTTCAATTTCTGCAACACGCTTAGCCAGATGCTCGCACTTCGGCGCAATATATTTGCCGGTCAGGCGACGGCACAGCAGGCCGACAGCGCTGTGGCTGATTTGCGCCGGGCAACGGGATGCACAGATATTGCAGCCAACGCAATCAAAGGAAGCATGTGCTGCCTTCTCATATTCGCCGCGTTGAGCGTAAGCAATATACTGCATAACATTCAGGCCCTGCGGACAGCCCTTCGTGCAGGCATTGCAGCCAATGCAGCTGAAGATTTCCGGATACAGCTGACCAACAATATTATCGCTTGCCTTAATCTCTTCAATATTAAAGGTGCGCTTGTTAATCGGGAAGGAATCAATCTTGCCAACGCACATGCCTTCCTCAACCTTCGTCTGGCAGGAAAGCACAACCTTCAGCTCCGTACTGCCCTTCAGGCGATAAATTACTGCACAGGCTCCGCAAAAGCCGCTGCGGCAGCCGCAGCCGCGCACCAGCTTAAAGCCTGCATATTCCATGGCATCCATAATGGTCAGGGTTGCCGGGACACTGTACTTTTTGCCCAGCAGGTAAACAGTTACCATTTCTTCCATATTTTTGCTCCTTATATTTTCTTCTCCAAAAAATGTATTTCAGAATTACAACGCTAAAATCCGCTATAAACGAAACAGCTTAGTTACGAGCTATCAATATATCGTGGATTGCTTCTGATAGAAACGATATATTGATGGTGACGCCCCCTTCCGCCTCGCTACGCTCGGCACCTTCCCCAAGGGGCAGGCAAGACTAATAGCTTTTTCGTTAAACTTCATTAGCACATTCTTGGTTCCCCCTCGGGGGACAAGGTGAATTGCCCGTAGGGCAAGAGAGGGCGCCCTGGGGCGACTGTCGCGCTAGCGACTAAAGGGGGCATGCATAGCAATTTTAGTAAATAAGTGTCCGGATTCACAGAAGTGTCGCAACTGTTTGAGCGATAAGCAAACTAATATAGAAAGATATGTAAGCATAGCGCGAGTTTTGCGGCACTTCGTCTTGAATCCACACGAAATTTGCGTTAAGAAATTTTTCCTGAGCTAAGCGATATTTAATTGCGAAGAATCAATACTCGTCCGGCATCTCATCCAGCTCGTCGCAAGTAAACACCGGCCCGTCCTTGCACACATACTTCTTGCCGATATTACAGCGACCGCACTTGCCCACGCCGCACTTCATGCGCAGCTCCAGCGTCGTATAAACCTGCTTCTTCTCAAAGCCCATCTCAATCAACGCCGCCAGACACAGCTTAATCATAATCGGCGGACCACACAGCAACACCGTCTTATCCGGCGTAAACTTCAGGTCCTTCAGGAAATTAGGCACAAAGCCGACATTGCCCGTCCAGCCCTCCTGCGCACGGTCAATCGTCAGATGCACGCGTGTATTCTTTTGCGACGGCCACACATTCGTCAGCTCATCGTAACGCACAAAATCTTCCTTACTGCGTGCACCGTAAACAACATCAATACTGCCGTAATCCTCACGCTTATCCAGCATATAATTGATGACACTGCGCAGCGGCGCCAAACCGATACCACCGGCAATAAACAGCAAATCCTTGCCCTTTAACTTATCCTCAACAGGGAAATGATTGCCGTAAGGTCCGCGCACTGCTATCTGCTGACCGGGTTCAATATCAAAATGCAAAAAGTTCGTAATCGAACCGCAACGTTTAATACTGAACTCCATATATTTTTCGTTCGTCGGAGAGGAGGTAATGGAAAAAATCGCCTCACCCTTACCGGGAACAGAAAGAATAGCGCATTGTCCCGGCAGATGCTCAAACAGCTTACCGCCGCCGATTTTCTCCACGCGGAAGGTTTTTACATCAGCCGTTTCCGTGCAGATGTCCGTCACCACGCCAATCTGCGGAATCAAGGTATCCTGACAATTACACATCCTGCTTCACCTCCGCTTTTTCCAAGGCCTTGGCAACCTTGACAATATTCAGCTGCACTGGACACTTTTGCAGGCAGCGTCCGCAGCCGACGCAAGCATATTCACCATCATTGTTTTCAGGGAAATATACCAGCTTATGCATATAACGCTGGCGGAAGCGTTCCACCTTCGTCTTACGCGGGCTGCCATGCGCCATCAGCGTAAAATCCTTCGCCATGCAGCTGTCCCAGCAGCGATAGCGTTGCGTGCGCTCTTCCGTCTCCTGATAATCGCGGATATCATAGCAATGACAGGTGGGACACACATAGGTGCAGGTGCAGCAGGACAGGCATCCTGCAGCCATCTGCTCCCAGATTTTGCTGTTGAATACCTTAAGCTCATCCTTAGTCAGCTCGTCATTCACCTGGAAATCATGCAAAGGCAGTACGCTCAAAATTTTCTGCGTCTGCTCCTTTTGTTCGCTGACTGCTTTTGCAGAAGCAGCTTCCGCCTCAGACAGCACACCGCCATCAACAAGCTTCGCTGTCAGCTCCTCGCCCTTGGCAGTCACAGCCTGCCAGCAAAGCTCCTCGCCTGCCAGCCAAGTCTGCACATCCGTCTCCGGAGCGCCTGCGTCAATGCCAAAGGCATGGCAGAAGCAGGTTTCTTCGGGAGCACTGCAGCCTAAGCCGATGAGCACGCATTGCTCGCGTCTTGTCTTGTAATATGTATCAACAGGCGCTTTCAAAAACACCTTATCTAAAATTTTAAAGCTGCGCGCATCGCAGGCACGCACGCCCATGACAATTGTCACGCCGGCAGGCGGAATATTTTGCTCTAACGCCAGCTCCTTGCCGCTCGTCTTAAAGGTCAGCAGATTTTCTACCTGTGGGAAGAAAACGTCCTTGGCGCTGCGATTCGTCAGCAGCGCATCCAGTGCAACCTCCGCATCCTCGCGATACGGTGCAAAGTCCGCATGACCGCTCTTGTTCTTGCAGGGCAGCAGCAGCGTACCGATATTTTGCAGGGCTGCATATAACTTTGGAAAATTATCCTTTGCTATCTTATACATGCTGCTCCCTCCCTTCTACCGCACTGTTGGCCTCGGGATCATTCTGCTTAAAGCTTACCTGAGGTGCAGGTGTTTCGCTGTCCGCACCGGCCTGATACTGGCCGAAGAAGCTGTTGATATCCTTCATAAACTTCATGTTCAGCAGCTCCAGATGAATTCCCTGCGGACAAACGCGCGCACATTCGCCGCAGCCGGTGCAGCGACCTGCAACGTGGAAGGCGCGGATGATATGATACATCTGCTCCTCAACCTCGTCGGCATGCGCCTTGCCTGCTACCGGAGTATCTGGCTTATCAAAAATGCATTGCTCACAGCTGCACGCCGGGCAGATATCACGGCAGGCATTGCAGCGGATGCACTTGGAAAGCTCGCTTTGCCAGAAGGCGAAGCGCTCCTCGGGGCTCATCGCTTCAATCTCCTTGACCTTAGCGAATTTATCGCCGGTGAACTGCGGTACAGGCAGCGGCTCGGCCAGCTCCTCGTCCGCCAGCTTATAGTCAGCGCCCTTGCACATCAGGCATTTGTTCAGCAGCACGTCAGCCTTCGCCAGACGCTTTTCGCCATAGGCAGTGTTGACAACAACCTCGTCGCCGTCAACGCTCACGCTGATAATACCCTTAGCGCCGGCAGCCTTAATCTTGTTGATATCCAGCATACCGCTGCAGGGTGTGCCGATGGCGTAAACAAGCTCACGCTTAATGCGGTTATCCTTAAGCAGCTGGTTTACTCCGTATGTATCACAAGGCTTTAAGAAAACTGCTGTCTTCTTGCCTGCATGGCTTGTTTCGATTAAATATTTGCAGAGATTGGCAGGGCAGAACTCGTTATAGACAAGCTTGTCGCATTCGTCCGCACTGCTTACAGCTGCAGGTGTGTTATCGTAAAAGAATTCGCCTGCCTGCCATGCCAGCACACGCTCTACTGTGCCCTCTGCCAACAGCTCAGCTGCACGCTTCTGCAGCAGCTTTTCTATTTTTTGCATCGCAAATCCCTCAACTTTACATTCTCACCCAATGCCGCAATATGCTCGGCAAAATCGTTCATCACCTGTGCAAAGCGTGCGCCCTCGGCCGCACTAACCCATTCCACACGGAAGCGTTCACCGGCCACTCCCAGATAATCAAGCATACTCAGCAGCAGCGTCATACGACGACGCGCATAATAGTTGCCGGTAGAATAATGGCAGTCACCGGGGTGACAGCCGCACATGATTACACCGTCTGCGCCACGCTGAAAAGCGCGCAGGATAAAGAGCGGATTCACTCTGCAGGAGCAGGGAACCTTGATAATTTTGATATTAGCGGGATAATGCTTGCGGGCCGTTCCGGCGCCGTCAGCACCGGCATAGCTGCACCAGTTGCAGCAGAAGGCCACAATTTTCGGTTCAAAATTTTTCTTCTCTAGCATAATGCATCCACCTCTGCCAGAATTTGTTGATTAGTAAAGCCATGCAAATCCATAGCACCGCAGGGGCAGGCTACCGTGCAGGCACCGCATCCCTGGCACAGCGCATTGTTTACCACAGCAACGGTGCGTGTTTCGCGCACGCCCAGCTTAGTGATAACCTGCTTGCTCTCGCCGGTAATCGCACCATAGGGGCAGACATGCGTGCAAGCCAGACAGCCGCTGCAAATGCTTGTATCGCACTGCGCAGTGCAGGGGTTCGTCAGCAGCTTATCCTTCGCCAGCAGGCCGACCACCTTAACAGCCGCTGCACCGGCCTGTGAAACAGTTTCCGGAATATCCTTCGGTCCCTGGCACATGCCGCTGAGGAAAATGCCTGCCGTCGGACTTTCAACAGGACGCAGCTTCGGGTGCGCCTCTACGTAAAAGTCATCGTTGTCAATGCTGGCAGTCAGCATCGTCGCCAGCTTGCGCGCATCAGAAGAAGGCTGTACAGCCGTTGCCAGCACTACTAAATCAGGATTCAGCATCAGCTTGCGACCGCTGTTCAAATCGCTGGCAAAAACCGTCAGCTTGCCATCGCCGTCAACAACAACCTTGCCTACCTGACCGCGTACATAATGCACGCCGTACTCCTCTACCGCACGGCGTTGGAACTCGTCAAAGCCCTTGCCCGGAGTACGTACATCTATATAAAATACAGTTACATCCACATCAGGGTATTTTTCGCGGATATACATCGCATGCTTGGCATTATACATGCAGCAGATTTTACTGCAGTAGCTCTTGCCGCGACCGCTCACATCACGCGAGCCTACGCAGGAAACGATAATAACCTTCTTCGGCTCCTTACCGGTAGACGGACAAACGAGATGTCCTTCGGTAGGACCTGCCGCATTCGTCAGACGCTCCAGCTCCAGTGAGGTGATAACATCCTTGCTGGCCCCGTAGCCATATTCACCGAACTTGTCGAGAGACAGCGTTTTAAAGCCTGTTGCCAGTACAATTGCACCGTATTTTTCCGTGATCAGCTCATCGGTCTGCGTATAATCAATTGCTCCTGCCGGACAAACCTTGGAGCAGATACCGCATTTACCTGTCTTGAACTTGATGCAGGCCTCACGGTCGATAACAGGCACCTTAGGAATGGCCTGCGCAAAGGGAATATAGATTGCGCCGCGATTCTTCAGTCCCATATCGAATTCGCTCGGAGTTTTGCGGGACGGACATTTTTCGGTACAGATACCGCAGCCGCTGCACATATCAGACTTCACGCTACGTGCCTTTTTGCGGATTGTCACATCGAAATTACCCACGAAACCGCTTACGCTTTCTACCTCGCTATAAGTATAAAGCGTAATATTTTCATGGTTTGCTGCATCCACCATCTTCGGTGTCAGGATGCAGGCAGAGCAGTCGAGTGTCGGGAAGGTTTTGTCGAGCTGCGCCATACGGCCGCCGATTGTCGGCTCCTTCTCCACAATATCAACCTTGTAGCCTGCTTCCGCAATATCCAGCGCCGTCTGAATACCGGCAATACCGCCGCCGATAACCAGTGCGCGCTTCACTACCTGGCTTTCGCCGGGCTTCAGCGCTCCGTTAAAGCGCACCTTAGCAATTGCTGCCTTGGCTAATTTAATCGCCTTCGCTGTCGCTTCGTCCTTATCCTTCAGCACCCAGGAGCATTGCTCGCGGATATTGGCAATCTCTACCATGTAGGGATTGATGCCAACGCCCTCCGCACATTTGCGGAAGGTTGCCTCGTGCATACGCGGCGAGCAGCTGCACACAACAAGTCTGTCCAGCTTATAATCTGCTACAGCCTTGCGAATCAGCTCCTGGCCCTGCTCGGAGCACATATATTTATAATCGATGGCATAAGCAACGTCAGGAATTTGGCGCACCGCCTCTACCACCTGGGCAACATCTACCGTGCCGGCGATGTTGCTGCCACACCAACAAACAAAAACACCTATCTTTTGCACGTAGCTTCCCCCTATTTATTGTATTTTCTAAAGGCTGCAACCAAAAGCTGCTGCGGCATATCGCTAGGATAATGCTCCACGCTTTCGGCAGGCAGCTTGTTTTTGCCCTGCTGACGAATCTGCAGCAGGCGCAGCGCCTCCATAATACGCGCTGGACTCACGCCACGTGGGCAGCGCTCCTCGCACGCCATGCAGGACAGACATTGCCACGGTGCATCAGTCTCCAGCAGCTCGGACGCATAACCGCTGTTTAAGTCCCAAACTACGCGGTGGGGCAGCAAATCCATTTTAGACGCAGCTTCGCAGTTCGCACTACAGCGGCCGCATTGCATGCAGCGACGCACGTCGGTAGCAGCAAGGCGTAAAATATCCTCTGTCAATTGCTTTTCATCAACAGCCATTATTCCGCACCTCCTTCACTCTCCGCAACACCAAGCGCTTCAGCAAGAAGCTCCGTAAAGTAGCGTGTCGGCAGGCTGCCTGCGGCACCATTGGCCGTCAGGTTATACGCGCACAGCGGGCAGGCAGTAACCAGCTCCTGCGCACCACAGCTTGCAGCATTATTCTTAATTTCGCTGACGAGCTTTTCGCATTGCGCCTTATCCTTCAGTGCCAGATAACCGCCGCAGCATTCATTGCGCATGCTGTAAATAACAGGCTCTGCACCAAGCGCTTTAATAAATGCTTCCATAACAGTTGGACTCTCTACGTCATCAAGGGCCAAAACTGCTCCCGGTCTAAGCAACAAACAACCATAATAAGCGCCAACCTTGCGTTCCTTCAAAGGATGACTCACCAGCTGCGCCAGCTTTTCCCAACCGATTTCATCACGCAAAACCTCCAGGTAATGCAAAACCCGTGTTTCACCGGCATAAGGCTCTTCAAGTTGCAGATAATTATTCACCTTTTGGCGAATCTCCGCATTCGTCGCCATATCGTGATTCACACGTTTGATGACATGGTAGCACGCACTGCACAGCGTCACTAATACGCCGCCGTTTTCACGCGCCGCCACAAGCGCACGCACCGCACTCAAACGCTCGGCAATAGCATCAGGCGCCATAGGGTAAACCGCGCCGCAGCACTGCCATTCCGGCAGCTCCACCAGCGGAAAGCCCAGCACCTCAGCACAGCGTCGTGCTGCCATATCCAGCTGCTTCGCCTTCGTTGACAGCGTACAGCCAGGATAATAATTATAAATCATCGTCTTTCCCTCCTTCGCAAAGGACATAAAACAACCTTGACCAAAAAATTGCTTTATTACGTATCTATTCTACATTAATTCAGAAAATACTGCTAGTAGGAAAAGAAAATTTTCTTGCTTGTCGGCAGTGCGTATCATCAAGGCATTTTATTGGTATAAGCATGTAAACGCGCAAATTATTCACAGCAAAAAAGCACCATCTGCGCTGCAAAAATGCAGTACAAACGATGCTTTATTGATAACATTATTTAGCTTCGCTGTTATACAGCTCAAGCTGCTTTTGCAAATATTCCCTATACGCCGAACGTACATTGTCGGGGCCAGTTATAATTACATCGCCGTCAAAACCTGCCACCCAGCCCAAAAAGCCCTCGTCAGACTGCACATCAACGCTCGTAGAAAAATAAGCCTTATCATCCGGGCAGTCGTACATGTTAATCCTATTACCAAACCTTGCCAAAATATCAAGGCGACATTTCTGCTTGCAATGCAGACTAACTCGCTGCGTCGCACCATAACGCATATTAATATGCTCGCGCAGATAATCACAGATATTTTTGCCAGAATCCGTAAGCATTTTGTAATCCGTGCTATCCGTCAGCTTCATCGCCGCTTTTCCCTGCACCCGCACATTTACCATACGCGACAGGCGGTAGTGACTGAAATTTTTGTATTCACCCGTGCAGCCAATGACATAATAATCATCATTCATTGGCACGAAGTAATACGGACTCACAAAATATTCCCTTCCCTCATAGCTCAAGTCCTTCTGCTGAGGATTGGGCACAAACTTATAGTTATACTGGAAGCTAATCTGCTTTTTATCCCTAATCGCCTCCATAATCTTATCAAAGTTATACTTCGTCTTACTTAGAGCCACATTCAGACTTGCATCACAAATAACAGCCTCCTTCAGGAACTTCCTGTCGGAAGGTGTACCCAACTGAAAAATCTTATTCACGAGTTTTTTCGCATCCTCCGCTGTCAGAAAGCGGGCTGAAGCAACTGCGTCTGCCAACATCTTAAGCTGATAACACCCGAACGGCTTATTCTCATAATTTAGATACTTGCCATCGTTATGGTTTTCACAGGCTTCCAACTTGTAACCGCACGCTTCAATAGTCTGCAAATCGCGCATAATTGACTTGCGGTCCGGCTCACGATCACACACACCATCCTCCAGCAGCTTCGCAATAATCTGCGTAATATTCAGCGGATGCTGCTCATCCGTATTCTGCATATATTCAAACACGCGCAACAAGCGGCATTTGTTAAGATATTTTGCGTTCTGCTCTGCCATGCTGTCAACCTCACTTCCAATGAAACGCTTTGCGTATATATTCTCTATTTTTCATGATATACGCAATAGCAAAGAAAATCAATACTGTCTGTACCTGATTTCCGCCTTCTCTGAATGAATTATCGCCACATACTCGCGTGGGTTCACAAACCTGATAATCTCCTCCACTACCTCTTTTGACGCGTGCCCGCTCGTATGCAGCTGCACAGTATCGCAGGCAGCACACGCCTCAGCCAGCTCCGCATTATAATACTCTGCACCTTTGTCCTTAATATAGCCTGACCATTGAGAGTAAATCACGAGCGGCTGCAGGTCGCTATACTTCTCAACCAATCTTTGCAGCTTCTCCGCAGCCTGTGTTCCGCTCAGAAAAATCAGCGCGTCACGTTCACGCAGCTTTTTTTCCTGCAACTTGTAGGCCAATTTATCCTGTAATACTTCCTTGTCCAGCAGCAGGCTGTACATTCCCGGCAATCTGACCTGCCTGTCCTGTTTACAATTATTCAGATATGCATACAAATCCAGCTTATATTGATAATAACTCTGCACCTGCTTCAACATATACCCGCTTGCCAGCACAACCTTATGCGCAGCTCATGCGGCACGATAAAAATTGCGCAGACGGATAAAATTCGTCGACGAACAGATGCAAAAGACCAGCTTGTGCTGCGACAGCAAAGCACGCTCCTGCTGAAAAAGCTCACTTTCCGTCAGCATGCCCTGCTCCTCACGCGTCATGTTTGTGCCTTCGGTAATCAGAATATCCACAGGCTTATAACGCAGCTGCAAGCCCAATACATAATGCAGCAGCAGCTTTTTAAGCTTCTCGCCCATAAAGCCATGCGTGCGGAAATCGCCCATGTGCAAAATACGCTTATCCGGCGTTTCAATCAGAAACATCATCGCCGCCTCTGCCGAATGGTCGATGGTGTAAGGTGTGACTTTAATATCGCCAACCTGCACTGTCTGCCGGGGCCAGAGCACATGATTATGCGTTGTGTCTTCCAACATTTCAATCTGCTTCTTGTACTGCGCATCGTGTTTCGCCAAAGCGTGGTAAATATTGAGCAGCGCATAGCGGCACATCTGGCTCATGTACAGTGGAATCCCCGGAAGTATTTTATTGAACCGCCCGATGTGGTCGCCATGATAATGCGTGAAGAATACTGCGTCGTATTGCTGCTCGCCAGAAGTCAGGCCTTCGACCTCCAGCTCTTCTTTATGCTTGCTGCCCGGCAGATTCTCGCCAAAATCAATGCAAATTTTTGTCGTATCCGTGCTAATTAAAGTAACGCAACCGCCAATCTGGTCGGCATGAAGAAATTCTATGTTAGTAGACATCTTATCGCTCCCTATTATTTATCTCAAACTATCATTGTATCTTAGCAGCTAAACCAATAATCTCTCATCTTCTGCAAAAATTCTTCTGTCAATGGATAGCCTGCTCTCTCGCCTATAACAGCATCTATGCCACAATATGGACACAGTGCAGTTAAGCCAAAATCAACCCATTCTAACTCTTTAGTGTCAAAAACTTTAAGGCAATGAAAACATCCACATCTTTTATCATGTTCAAGCAGTCTTCTGTTAAACATACAATATTCATGCGCGGTGATATAATCAGGCTCACATTTTTGTTCTGTATTATCATTTTTATAAAAATTTATCTTTTGCATTTTATCTCCATCCTTCCTAACAAAAAACATTTTAGTAGTTGCATCAGCTATGCTGTTTTCAAAGAACTTTGTAAGGATAGTATACGATAACAGATATGGCAAAAATAGTATAGCTAACGCTTGTTTTTTGGTAAAGAAAACGCCCCGACGCGCGGGGCGAGTGGATATTCTTATTTATGAACATTTATATCAATCTTTAAATCATATTGCTTTTTATCATATTGTAATTCATTTTTTATTCCATTATTGTTCATAATATTTATCACATCATCTGTAATGGCAGGATGAAACTCATCAGCTAATAACCATCCTGTTATCTTTGTAATACTTTTAATTCCATCACATAGCTTATCGTAGCTTCTATCTGTCTTTTTAGGATTAAGAATCTCTACATTTTGTTTTGTTTCCAAGCTATTATGCCAATACACATCGCGCATATAATTGCTGTAGAAAAATATTTCTGTCAAAATCCCCACCATTTTGTTATTAGCCTTCAACTCATATATATTAAGTTCATTGTTGTACAATAGCCAAAAATCTATTGCAGACTTTTTACCAGTAAACACAGCAGTTACATCAGACTTTTTATCTTTAAACAACCCTACAGGCAGTTGTCTGTTCCTAACAACATCTTTACCTTCAAAACATAATATCGTCTTTCCATGACTATCATCAGCACAAAAACGTGTTTCAACATAGCCTTCTGTACCCAACACATCTTCATCATCTTCTGCTTCTTTTGAAGGTTCATTATTGACAAACTTACCACTACTTAAAAAATCAGCAAAATTTTTTCTCATAGCTTCTAATTCATCAGATAAGAAAAACCATGTGCCATATTGCTCTTTAAATTTTAAAATACGATACAAAAATCTTCCTAAATGCCCATTCGATGGTATTCCACCAACATATCTATCATTAACTACGCCATCTATATCTAGCATAATTTTTAAGTTCTTAATATTTGTATAAGCTTTTATAATAAAGCACCATGCTTCAAATGCTGCTGCATTATCTTGCATATTTACAGCATCTCCTTTACCTAATCCAACAGCTTTAGGCAAAAGAGTCATAGTTAAAATATGCTTTGAATCATCATAAGCTATCGTAATATCTCTAGGGAAAGATCTTAAGCTTTTAACACCTAAGTCATCTTTTAAAATCTTTTCTGCTTCTTTGTTTGCCATATTCAAAACCTCCAATCCCAACTAAGATACTTACCCGCCATCAACTGAAATTCCTGCAATCCCTCTCCCTCACGCCTGCACGTGAACAGTTTATTTATGCTTCTTGCATACATTATAACAACCAGGCTAGGGCAAAAATAGCAGCTCACTAAATATGTTTTGCGTTATTTAGTTTTCAAGGAACTTTATGAGAATATTATACGATAACAGGCAGGGCAAAAATGCCACAGCATGTAGAAGAATACCGCGTCGTATTGTTGCTCGCCAGAAGTCAGGCCTTCGACCTCCAACGCTTCTTTATGCTTGCTGCCCGGCAGATTCTCGCCAAAATCAATGCAAATCTTCGTTGTGTCTATGCTAATTAAAGTAACGCAACCGCCAATCTGGTCGGCATGAAGAAATTCTATGTTAGTAGACATCTTATCGCTCCCTATTATTTATCTCAAACTATCATTGTATCTTAGCAGCTAAACCAATAATCTCTCATCTTCTTCAATAATTCTTCTGTCAATGGATAGCCTGCACTCTCGCCTATAACAGCATCTATGCCACAATATGGACACAGTGCAGTTAAGTCAAAATCAACCCATTCTAACTCTTTAGTGTCAAAAACTTTAAGGCAATGAAAACATCCACATCTTTTATCATGTTCAATCAATCTTCTGTTAAACATACAATATTCATGCGCTGTGATATAATCAGGCTCACATTTTTGTTCTGTATTATCATTTTTATGAAATTTTATCTTTTGCATTTTATCTCCATCCTTCCTAACAAAACACATTTTAGCAGTTCCATCAACTATGCTGTTTCCAAAAAACTTTGTGAGAATAGTATACGGCAAGCGATGTGGCAAAAAATGGTATAGCTGATACTTGCTTTGGGTAAAGAAAAACTGCGGCACTAAGCCGCAGCTTTGAAGGAATATTACATTTTACTAAAAGCTTCTGCTAAAATTTCTTTAAACTTGTTACAGTCATTTTCACGTATGCAATCACCTTCACACATATCGTATCTAAGATATTTTTCTGGTTTTTTATTCGGATTTACATCTATAAACAAAAATGCACATTCAATTTTGTTGATTTTCTCTCCGCACCAATCAGTATCCAGGTATATACCTAATTCTTTTTGAGATTTAAGTAGGCACTTTAAATCGTCTCTCACTTCACTCATAATCTCATTTTTTATTTTGTTAAAATCCCCTTCATGTTTTTTGATATTTGCTAAGCTCTTATTTTGATATTTACATTCTAAAATTAATACATTTCCACGTTTGTCAATTATTACTAAATCTTGCCTACCACAGCATATCGCATTTTTCTTTCTATAATGATCAGGTATCGCATACTCTGTACACAAACACTTATACTCCGAAGTACAATCATTATTTAGAGAATTAGCTAATTGATATTGGCAAGTTTTTTCATCAGTTGGCATATCACTTAATTTCAATTCATTTATCTTATTCCTTATCCTATCCAATTTTCCTACACTACGACTACCAATTTCTGTTATTTCAGATACAGGATTTTTACCATTATAATATACTCTAATTTTATTTCCACCATTTAATGGTACGACAAATACACCTTTTAATTTAGCAACTTCTAAAATTCCTTCTATCTTTAAAGCTTTGGCAAATTCTGTTTTGATTTCTCTGGTCATCTTTAAACCCTCCAATCACAACTAAGATATTTTTATATTCTCCGCCATCAACTGAAACTCCTGCAATCCCTCTCCCCCAAACTTCTCACATCATCTTTGTCCTTATAAATTTTATCATTAACCAAAAAACCACCTTCCGGCAACGCAAACTCCTGCGCCAAAAATTCCACTGCTTTAGCAGAATTAAGCAATTTCTTAGACCCATAAATCACAAACTTCCTCTGCTGCACTTCGTAAAGTATCCTGCCACGCGAAAAATAGTCAAACTCATAACCTGTAAACTCAGGATATTTTTTTAATACATCTTCATACCAAATATCCATGTGAAAAACATTATAATCTATCTGTAAATCATCTGTATTGCTCTGCTCATCATAATCCTGCCCCATTTCTACCACAGCGTACTTTGCATCAAGCAATGGTGCTTTATAAATGATAAACTTACCCTTGCCTACGTGCCAATAAATCCCTATAAACGAATTTAGCAATTCTATCGGAATAAGTTCCTTCAATGTTACAGGTTGTAAATCTTCTACCGTTCCTTCTACACGTCCTAAACCTTTAATCAGCATTACGCTACCTCCTTGAGCTATTTTCTGCAATAAATTTTTATAGCTTCATTTTAGCGCAACAGCTGTGGCAAAAATGGCGCGATGTAACGTGTATAATGTTTGCTTATTTTCGGTAAACAAAACGCAATCCGCAAAATAACAAAAGCCAGACGCAGGATGACTTGCCCATCCCACGTCCAGCAGTTATAATAAAGTCCTCTGCAAAACAGCTTCTGTATATCATGTAAACCAAAGATTAGCTATTTACGCTTAACGTAACTACGAATAACGATTATCGTGTTTAGTCGCTTGGTGTTTGGCAGTATAATAATATGTATCTAGCATATTTATTATATCATCAAGCAAGTTGCGATTTTTATCCTAGCTCTGCACTTTTAACGACCAATAATCATATCATAGGTATCTTAACCTCTCCGACAAGACAGCTTAATATAGCCAGAATTTCTTTATTTCCCATAATTTAGGAAGAAATATGGTTGCAATCTATAAATCAAAAGCTGTTTGCAGTTAGCTTTACTATCAATATTTAATTGCTTGCAGACATAAACAAATTACGCCTACGTATAAACAAGTTTATTTATTTTGCAGCTTCTCCAGATGTGTGTAAATATAATCAAGATCAGCAGTAACAGGGAAAGCAGGCACAGCCTTGTTATCTATCCTGCTTGTGAGCGCAGCTGCTTCAATCGCATCACTCAACTCACTCGTCAGCTCTAAAAGACGGTCATATTCAGTTTTAGCAGCCTGTACCGCTTCAAGTATAGGCGTTTTAACATGCGTTACTGTATATTCTGCTATCAGCTTCTCATTATTACGGCTAAAGGCAAGCTTTTGAACCTCGTCCTTTTCCGTTTCGCCCATATTTGCAATACAATCGTATAATGTAAGCGTCTTACGCAAATCATTAGCATAAATAACTGCTGCATCATAACTGTAAGCATTAGCACCAATCTTTAAACTAAGCTTAGTTTTAGCAATCGCTTCCGCCAAAAGTCTGCGGCAATCTGCCAAATAATTATAAACAGCAATCAGTTTTGGCAATGCATAACCTTTGGTATTATATGATTTTAATACCTTTACTTCATCCTTATAGATTTGCTGCTCCGTAGGAAAAAGGTAGTTTAATTCGCTACGTTTATAAACTTCCTTATTCACTAGAAACTTATTGGGATTAGCAGCTGCTGTTGTTTTAGTGTTAACAGGTGTTTTTATAATCTCCAAGTCATCACCAACAATATCAGTCATAAGTTTGCCAATCTGTTTTTGATATTGAAATGCCTTTTTTAAGTTCATGTTTTGCACCCTCTCTTATCTCATACATATAAAACTTCTACCAACAACTCAGTATTTGTCTTACTTCTTGCATTCATTATAACAAGCAGGCTAGGGCAAAAATAGTAGTTCACTAAATATGTTTTGTGCTATTTAGTTTTCAAAGAACTTTATGAGCATATTATACGATAACAGGTAGGGCAAAAATGCCATAGCACGCAACCGACAGCAAAACCTCGGTGAAAACAGCATTGCAATGTTGTTTTCACCGAGGTTTTGTTATATAATGAACTTGCAATAATGAGAAACAGCTATCGTTCTATATATTTCTAAAGGAGGATCTGTCATGTATATCAAACGCTATGTTGAGCAAACCATCCTTGATGCAGCAGCATCGTTCCCTTGCATAGTCATCTATGGACCACGACAAGTCGGCAAATCAACAACAATTAATATGCTATTCGGTGATAAAATTCCTATGGTCACTCTTGATGATGCAGAGGATCGCGCTCTAGCCATTAATAATCCACGCTTGTTTCTTGAACAATACAGTTGGCCCGTAATTATTGATGAAATTCAAAAAGCACCTAATCTGCTTGATGAAATAAAAATAAAAATAGATGAACAGCGTTTAGTCTGGCTGCGTAACAATGAAAAAAGACAAATTATGTATATTTTGACCGGCTCTAACCGTTTTGAACTACAAGAAGGTATCAGCGATTCCCTTGCAGGAAGATGTGGAGTAATCGAAATGCTTTCTCTTTCCCAAGCAGAAAAATATGCATATCCTAATAACTTGTTTTCTGCTGATATCCAAAAATTAATAGCATTGGAACGCAGCAAAAAAATTTCTTATAGAACTAGGCGAGAAATTTATCAGGATATCTTTAATGGCGGCATGCCAGATATTTTCACAGGCATCTCTAAACGAGATATTTATTTCAAAGCATATGTCGATACATATATTGAAAAAGATGTCCGTAAGCTTATTGCTGCTTCCAGTGAAATGCAGTTCAGAAACTTTATTTCTATTGTCGCTTTAAGAACTGCGCAAGAGCTGCATTATGACGAAATTGCCCGCAATATCGGCATAGACGTAAGAACATGCAAAAAATGGATTTCTATTTTAGAAACCTCCGGTATTATTTACCTGCTGCAACCATATATGGCTAACATTTCTAACCGCATTATTAAAGCACCTAAAATGTATTTTTTAGATACGGGTCTATGCGCTTATCTCTGCAAATGGCCTGATGCGGAAATGTTGGAGAAATGCGCTATGAGCGGCGCTTTTTACGAAACATATATTGTCAGCGAACTCGTCAAAAATTTTTACGCACATGGTAAAACTCCTAAGGATTGCCTGTTCTATTATAGGGATACTGACCAAAAGGAAATTGATCTATTATATGTTGACGGTTCTACCATCTGTCCAATTGAAATAAAGCAAGGTATAGCGCCTAAAAAAGCAACAAAAAACTTTAGCGTTCTTGATAAGTATCATCTTAATATTGCTACCGGTTTAGTTATTGATTCTTGCGATAAGATAAGACCTATCAATGAGCAAACCTACTATATACCTGTATATCTGATTTAACCTTTAAAGCTTCGGTAAAAATAGCATCGCGATGTTGTTTTCACCGAAGTTTTTTTATATAGATATCTACCTCTCCCTAAGTAAAAGTTAATCCTATAACCAAATTAAACTTACGCATACAAAAAGAGCTGCTACGAAATCTCGTAGCAGCTCAGAGAAACAAATATTAATCCTGCCAATAGTCCAGCTTTTGAGTCAGACCGATCTTGCTGGCCTTAAACTCAGGATTCTTACCGGCATTGCGTTGCTCGGTGTAATCATCAAGCGCACGCAGAGCAGGACCGCCCAAAATGCAGATAACCGGCAAGTTGATGATTGCCATGAAGCCCATGGTAACATCCGCCAGATCCCACATTGTGCCCATGCTGGAGCCGGCACCGATGAAAATCAGTACGCAGGCCAGAATGCGGTAGCACAGGGTAAAGGTTTTGCACGGGACACGCTTCAGAACATATGCAAAAGCATTATCTACATAATACAGGTTGCCCAGCAGAGTAGTAAACGCAAACAGTACCATAGATACAGTGATAAACAGCTTTGCATAATCGCCCATGCTTGCTGCCAAAGCTGCCTGTACATAAGGCGCACCGGCAAGCTCTTTAGTCGGCTCGATGCCGGAGCTCAGGCACATGAAAGCGGTAGCGGTGCAAATCAGCAGTGTATCAATAAATACGGACAGCATCTGTACAAGACCTTGCTTAACCGGGTGAGAAACGTCAGCAGCAGCAGCAGCGTTAGGTGCAGAACCAACACCTGCTTCGTTGCTGTACAGACCGCGTTTGATACCGAACATCATGCAGCTGCCGGCAAAGCCACCGAAAATTGCAGTGAAGTCAAATGCTTCAGCAAAAATTCTTCCTACAACACCGGGAACCAGGTTGATATGCATAATGGTCAGGATAAATGCTACAGAAATGTAGATAACGCCCATCAAAGGAACCAGAGTAGAGGTTGCTTTGATAACACGCTTGCCACCGCCCAGCAGGCAATAGCCTACGAGCACAGCCTCTACAGCACCGATAATCCAAGGAGTTGTATCCGGATTATAGAAGCTTAAAGCAGCAAAGGTGGACTGCAGATTGTAGGAGCACAGCATATTAAAGCCGCAGCCATAGGTTACAATCAAGGCCAAAGCAAAAAGCACTGCCAGGCCGCGGCTGCCCAAAGCAGCTTCGATGTAGTATGCAGGGCCGCCGTAGCTGCCGTGCGGACCACGTTTCTTGTAAATCTGTGCCAGGGTGCTTTCAATAAAAGCAGAAGCGCCGCCAACAACAGCAATAACCCACATCCAGAACACAGCACCATAACCGCCGAGGCAGATAGCTGTGGAAATGCCGATAATATTACCGGTACCTACACGGGACGCAGTAGATACCATCAAAGCCTGGAAGGATGATACCGCACCGGATTCAACAGGCTTCTCCAAAATAACCCGAATAGTTTCTTTAAACATACGTACCTGCACCAGACGAGTACGCAAAGTGTAGTACAGGCCTACACCGATGAGCATGATAATCAGCAAATAACTATACATAAAATTGCTGATTGCTCCAATGATTTCTCCGAACATAAATGTTGCTCCCCCTTTTTTAGTTTGTTTGTTAATTATAACATATTTATTAGCTTTTCCAAAATTCAAAAAGGACGACAGCTAACAAAGCTAACACTTTTGCACAATATAATAAATCAATTAAGTGATTTTGATAACCTCGCATTCTGCTGCTCTAGTTTAAGCCTTGCAAGCATTCCTTGAGACTCGCATAGCACGGATGTTCCAAATCAAAAGCTCCTGCCAGAGCCGCCTCGCCCAAGCGCATGCCCACATACCTTTCTGTTCCTGCCAGATATGTGTACAGTAAATGCCTGCTATAATTCACTAATCTGTTTTCTCGCCCACGGCAGCAATTTACTGACTGCAAATACTCCGCACTCATATTATACAGATTATAATAATCACTGCACTCCGAGCTTTCCCGCCGCAGCGACTGCAGCAGCATATCCTCAAGATAACCCTTTTGCCAACGTTTAGTAGCTTTTTTGCCGGGAAAGAAAAAGTGCGTGCAATACTCCACTCCTCTAAAGAAAGTATTGTCACGCACTGCAAAAAATTTCTGCATTCGGCGTTCGCGCTCATCAGCCGCGTCAGCAAAGAATACTGCCTTCTGCACTATTTCTCTGCCTTCCAGCTGTATAAGGCGTTTAGTCAGCAAGCCTAACTTATCGATACTCTGATAATTTACAATCTGCATGTTAGGCAAGCTGATACCCTGCTTAAATAAATGCCGGAGATAAGCGTGCATAAACTGCGCCATCTCCACTCTTTCACACAGCAATAGAACCTCACCGGTAATAATGCTTTGCTTACTCAAAATTATTTCTCCTTTTGTTCCAGCATCTGCTCGGCAGCCTGCACTACCTGCTCCACCGTCAGACGTGTCATACATTGCATATCATCACACTTATGCTTCATGCCACCTGCACAGCCGGGACAAGGCGGCAACGCCGTCACAATCGTTGCATCCTTAGTATAAGGACCGTACAGCTTCGGACTGGACGGACCGTACATTGCCACGATTGGCACCTTTTGACTGATAGCTACGTGCATCGGACCGCTGTCATTCGTGATAATCAGGCTGCAACGGCGCATTGCCGCCGCCAGCTCGCCGATACGGAAGCAGCCGGTTGCTACAACAGGAGTCGTCTTCATGAAGCTGACGGCCTCCTGCACCATTTCTTCGTCCATCGTACCGCCGAAGAATACAGGCTTATAGCCCTTTTCCGCAAGAATATCAGCTACCTTGGCAAAGCGCTCCGGCGCCCAGCGCTTGGTAACAACAGCACTGCCGATGTTAAAGCCCACCAGCTTGTCCGAAGCGAACACACCGTGCTCGCGCCAGAATTCATCCGCATGCTGCTGATATTCCTCGCTCGGGAAAATCTCCAGACCGTTATGCTCCAGCTTCTTGACGCCAAGTTGCGTCAGCACATCAAGATACATGTCTGCCGCATGGATTTTGCGGTTAAGCGGAGTAAACACATCCCAAAGCGGTTTGAACATAGTGTGCGTTGTACCGCAACGCAATTTCACTTTGGTAAAAGCATCAATAAAGCTGCAACGCTCATTCGGATGCAGGTTAATCAGCACATCAAAATCCATCTTGCTCAGACGACGGGCGCAGGCCATCAGCGCCAGCAGGCTGTTGTCCTTGCCCTTCTTGTCAATCGTGATAACCTCATCTAAATACGGATTATGCAGTACTACATCCTTCAGCTTCTCATCTGCCAGAAAAGTAATATGCGCATCCGGTGCTGCCTTACGCAGCGCATGGATGAAAGGCGTGGTCAGCGTCAGGTCTCCCAGATGCATCAAAAATGTTACCAATATTTTTTTGCCATTTAATTCTACAGCTTGTGCCATCAGCCTTTTGCCACCTTTTCCTGATAAATTTTATAGACCATATCCGGCGTTATATCATGCATACAATGCCAGTTATCGCACTTTTTCTTCAAGCAGCCTGCACACTTTGCCGGTGAAAGCAATACCGTGGAATTTTTGCTGCCATATGGACCGGTGCGGTCAGCCTTCGTCGGTCCGTACATTGCCACAAGAGGCTTTTTCAAAGCCGCCGCAAAATGCAGCGGGCCGGTATCCGCACTGATGTAGAAGCTGGAGCCCTTAATCAGCGCTGCCAGCTCACGCAAGCTTGTCTGTCCCGTCAAATCGATAACCAGTGAGCTCGCTGTTCCTTCGGCAATCTTCTGCCCCTTGACAGCATCATCAGGTCCGCCTGCCAGCACCACGGCAGTACCGTCAGCCGTAAGCTTTTTCGCCAGCTCAATATAATGCTCGACCGGCCATTCCTTCGTCCACCAGCGTGCACCGGGAACAATAACAACGTAATCGCCGCCCTGCCAGCCGGCCTCCTGCAGTTTATGCTGCACAGAAGCGGTTTCCGTGCTTAAATCCGGCATTGGGAATTCCACATCATCCAACGAATCAACCTTGGCACCAAGATAACGTGCCACGTCAAGATAGCGCTCAATAACATGGTCCTTACTATGACTTCCGCCAATCGCCTTGCTCACAAGGCCGCTGCCCTCGCGCATTTCGCAATAGCCGATGCGGTTATCGCAGCCGCTGATAGCAGCCAACACCGCACTTTTGAAAAGGCCCTGCATATCTATCACCAGGTCAAAATGCTTGCTGTGCAGCAAAGAGCGCATTTCGCAAAAATATTTCAGCTTATCACTGAAGCCCAGCTTATTAAATTTTACCTTATCAAAATAAAGCACCTCGTCAATCACCGGAGGATCCGGTACAAAGCCGGCAAACTGCGGATGTACCAGCCAGGTGATTTTCGCCTTGGGATAACGCTTGCGCAGCGCTGCCGCAAAGGGCAAAGTGTGCAGGATATCACCTAAAGAACTCATTTTGATTAACAGGATATTCCGATACTCCATTATCATCTCTCGCTTACAATATTTTTTACGAAATCCAGCAGATTGCCGCCTGTGTAAAGATAGCCTTTGACACCAGCAGCCTCCGCTGCTTCCACATCGCGCTTACCGTCACCGACTAAGAAGCTCTGCTCCTTGTCGATATCATATTCTGCCAGCGCCTGCAGCAGCATGCCCGGTTTGGGCTTGCGGCAATCGCACACACCGGCATATTCCGGCACGCTGCCCTCGGGATGATGCGGGCAGTAATAGATTTTTTCTATTTTGCCACCAGCTGCAGTAATTTCACGCTGCATATAAGCATGCAGCTCATTCATCTGCTCTACCGTATAATAACCGCGCGCAATACCGCTCTGGTTTGTTACAATAAAAATTTTATAGCCAAGCTGCGTCAGATACGCCACAGCCTCGCGTGCACCGTCAATCCAGCGCAGGTCCTCAATTTTGTAGAGATAGGCTACATCAACATTGAGCACGCCATCTCTGTCAAAAAATACCGCCTTAGCCTTCATAAACGTAATAACCGCCGGTCTTGTCGAGAAGCTGGCAATATTCCTCAGCAGCTTCTTCAATCGGAGTAAAGCCTCCATCATAGCCTGCTGCCAAAAGGTTAGTGTCATCTGCTTCGGTAAAGCTCTGGTATTTGCCCTTCAGCACTTCAGGGAACGGTACATATTCCAGCTCGCCGCTGCCAAAGTGGTTCAGCACAGCCTTAGCCAGAGTATTGAACTGATGCGCATGACCGGTACCGCAGTTGAAAATACCGCTGATTTCCGGATGATCCCAGAAGTAGAGGTTTACCTTAACAACATCTTTTACATACACAAAGTCACGAGTATGCTCGCCCGGTCCATAACCGGCGTATTCACCGAACAGGCGAACTTTATGTTCTGCCTTCCATTGATTGTACATTTGGTAAATCATGGAAGCCATTTTGCCCTTATGGTTTTCCTGCGGACCATATACGTTGAAATAACGCAGGCCTACTACCTGGCTTTGTGCCTGCGGCAGCAGACGGCGCAGATAGTTGTCAAAGAACAGCTTAGAGAAAGCATAAACGTTCAACGCTTCCTCGCAGGCAGGCTCTTCACGGAAGCCATGCGCACCGCTGCCATAAGTGGAAGCAGAGGAAGCATACATCATCTGAATCTTTCTGTCGAGGCAGAAATGCAGCACGTTTTTGGTATACTCAAAGTTGTTTTCCATCATGTACTTACCGTTATATTCCATAGTATCGGAGCAAGCGCCCTCATGGAAGATAACGTCGATTTTTTCATGATTGAATTTGCCTGCCTTCAGTGCATCCATGAAAGCATACTTATCCATATAATCCTTAACCTTCAGGCCTTGGATATTTTTGAATTTAACCATGTTGGTCAGGTTATCAACAACAAGAATGTCATCAATACCACGGTCATTTAAGCCTTTAACAATATTACTGCCGATAAAACCGGCACCACCAGTTACAATAATCATAATTTGCCCTCCTTAACCATTTTGGCAATTTTTTCCACCACACCGGTTGTGGAATAACCATCTTCAAATTCTATAATGCGCACTTCACCGGCATATTCACGTCCGGCAACCTCCTCAGGCTTGTAATCACCGCCCTTGACGAGAATGTCGGGACGAATTTTTTCAATAAGCTCAGTCGGAGTATCCTGGTCAAACAGCACTACCGCATCTACGCAGGCCAACGCTGCAAGTACACGCGCACGGTCCAGTTCATGCACCAAAGGTCTTGTTTCACCCTTCAGCCGGCGTACGGAGGCGTCCGTATTCAGGCCGACAATCAGGTGCTTGCCAAGGTTACGCGCCTTCTCCAGATATGTTACATGGCCTACATGCAGAATATCGAAACAGCCGTTGGTGAACACAATCTTTTCGCCGCATGCTCTCCAGGTTGCTGCCAGAGAAGCAATCTCCTGCCAGCTCAGCGTGCGATAGCCACGGCCCTGCTTGCGTTCCTCCGTCAGCAAATCTTTCAGCAGCTCGTCACGGTGCACCGGATAAGTGCCAACCTTGGCCACAACAATTCCTGCAGCACGGTTCGCCATATAAACAGCATCAGCCAGCGAAAGCTTGCCGGCAACACCGGCAAGAAGCGTAGCCGCTACCGTATCACCAGCACCGGAAACATCAAACACCTCAATGGCGGTAGCAGGGCTGTGCAGCACCTGCTCAGCATTAACCAAGCTCATACCGCGCTCACTGCGGGTAACAACAACATTCTTAATATGAAATTTTTCGCGTGCAGCCTGCGCCATGCTGACAACGGCTTCATCAGAGTTTTCACGCTGACAGCCTGCAGCCTCACACATTTCCTTTAAATTAGGCGTAATAAAATCACAGCCATCATATTTGGACCAGTCTGCTCCCTTAGGATCAATCAAAACCGGTATATCATAGGCCTTGCCCTGAGCAATCACCCATTGGCAAAAATCATCGGAGCACACACCCTTGGCATAATCGGAAACAATAATGCCATCTAAGCCTTCGTCAAGCAGTCCTGCCAGCCAGTGACGCAGCTCAACGATTTCATCAGGAAACAAATCACCGGTTTCTTCAAAATCAAGTCGCAGCATCTGCTGATTGCCGCCCAAAACGCGCAGCTTGGTAATAGTCTTGCGGCGCTTGCTTTTCACCAGTCCCTGATGATTGATGCCTGCATCATCCATCAGTTTTTCCAGCAGCAGACGGTTTTCATCATCCCCTGTCACACCGCCCATAAAAACCTGACATTCCAGATGTGCCAGATTGGCAGCAACGTTGGCTGCACCGCCCAGCACGGAATTTATCTTTGTAATACGTGTTACCGGTACAGGTGCTTCCGGCGAAATGCGTTTAACCTCACCATGGAAATATCTGTCCAGCATCACATCGCCGATAACAGCAATGCGTACATTTTTAATCTGTTCCGCTAAAAAAGTTGTTACAGCTAAATCAGCCAAATTATTCACCATCCACCAGCTCACATAAAATGTGGCCTATCAAAATATGCATTTCCTGCGCACGAGCAGTAACCTTCGCCGGTACAGCAATGCACTCGTCGCACAGCAATTTCATTTTGCCGCCGCCCTCAGCCGTCATGCCTACGCAGAAAACACCCATCCTCTTGGCCAGCTCAACAGCTTCCACAACATTAGCGCTGTTGCCGCTAGTAGAAATGCCTACCAGCACATCACCGGGACGTGCGAGCGCCTGCACCTGACGCACGAAAACCTTATCATAGCCGTAATCGTTGCCGACAGCAGTCAGAATGGAGGTATCTACCGTCAGTGCGATAGCAGGCAGACCGGCGCGTTCCTTTTGAAAGCGGCCTACAAACTCGGCAGCCAGATGTTGGCTGTCAGCGGCACTGCCGCCGTTGCCGCAGAACAAAACCTTGTTGCCTTCAGCCAACGCCTTTTTTACTTCTACAGCAATGCGCTCAATCTGTGCCAGGATATCGCTGTTCATAACAGCATTTGCCACCTGCAGATGGTCCAAAAAGCGTTGTTTAATCAAATTATCCATGATTTCCCTCTTAATTATAAATTATAGAAATAATATTGTACCTTAAAACTATTATCGCCATCATGCTGACTCTTTTCATAGGTAAATTCCAAAGCCCAGCAACAGAATTTGTGCAGCCAGCGATAATCTGTTTCATAGTTTTTCTTACTTACAAGATCATAACGATTGATAACGCTTATAGCATTACGTTTGTCAGGAGTCCATTGTAAGCCATTACGCAGCTCTCGATCCATGTCTGCCTGACCAATCTCATACAAATTACTAAAGCAATCTTCACGATAATAACCTACCCAAGTACGCCATTGCGGAGTAATCTTCTGACCTAAGGTTGCATAATACATATTTGTGGAACGCAACTCATCCGTATTGCTTTCACCAATCCACTTTTTACCAACAGTAAGATTTAAAACAGTATTTTTGCTATTGAACAGATAAATCGGATCATGATTCAGATAAACAGCATATTCCTTACGCCATCTTTTACTGCCGCTTTTCCCCGTATCACGATTCCATTTATTCCACAAACCATATTCATAATAACCAGAGTAGCTTAAGGGCAAGCCCTTCATAATATGATGATTTTTATAATCGAAGCGCCAGGTATTTTGTTTTCTATACCAATTGTCATCATCTTCATCCCAACCATTAAAGTAGGAAACTCTGAAATTGCGTTCATTATGCGAAATTTTATATACCGGCTTAAAACCAACTTTAGAATACTGCGGAAGTTCTATATCAACCATTGTTTTTTCTGTAATAGGCTGACTAAGTTCCAATTTCACATAAGCACCATTATCACTGCTATCATAGCCAACACGTGGCATAATCTTTGTTTTACCATCATCATTAAAATTATTCACCCATATATCACGAGAATAAATATGCTTACCACGGATAAATACTTTTACATCACGGGCAACCATTTTTTCCTTAGGATAAATTTCAAATATTTTTGCAGTTACCGACAAGCAAGGAGGATGCTTAACTGCCGGACAACGAGACATTCTGCCACCTTCGTCTATAACAAGCTTATCCGGATAAATTGTAGCATGCGGTGCGTCATAAATATCCTTCACACCATTGCCACTAATTTCTTTAATCTCACCAGTTTTAGTATTAAAATTGTAATGCGCCCATTTACCATGTAATTTGTTTTCTGGCTGCACTAAATCTGCTCCCTGTTCCAGCCATACATCACCAGTCTTCATGTTGCCTTTAGCATATGCAGTCAGCAGCTTATCAGTTCCCTGCTTTAAAACAACACTACCGCTAGCGTAGAATTCACCACTCACACTATCATACTCTGCATGATCTGCACTTAAATAAATAGGAAGAGCCTGCTGTGCTTCTTTTTCAGCACCTTTTTCAGTTATTCTACTAGGCACAGCCTGGTTAACCGTCATATTCTCTGCTTCATCTTCAAAAGCAGGAGCGGAATAACGGTCACTATCCGAATTAGTATACTGTTCCGCATAAACAGGCAGGCACATGCCCAGTGCCAAAGCTGTAGCTATAAAAGTCTTATGCATATAAAAAACTCCTTTTTTCCTATATTGATGAAGAAAAAATTTCATAATAATCCACTTAACATTATACCATAAAAAAAGCAAAAGCTCACTCGAAAGAGTGAGCTTTTCACGTATAATTTTCGATTTTATTCCTGATATACTGCACCCTGCAGGGTAGTATCTGCAGCAGTTTGCACATAGGTTTCACAGCCAACCGGGATAGTCACACTGTTGCCCTTAACAAAGGCACCGCCAACCAGGCCTACAGGACCAAGAATAATCATACCGCCAATAGCGGCTCCGGCTGCACCGGCAATGCTTTCAGCCTTTTGTTTGGCCAGCTCGCCTACGGTAACAGGAATCTTAGTACCATCTATACCATAGATATAGGTAAAGTTGATATCAATACGACCATCCTTACCAAAGATACCAGGCTGAACAACCTTTTTTACTTCACCGACACCGGTTGCACCCTTCGGCAGCACCAGTACATCGTTTACGTACAGGTTATCAGCAGCTTTGAAGTGCACTGTGTCGCCCTGGCGACTCATTTTAGTGCTCAGCTCGGAAGTAAAAGTGATTTTCAAAACAGAATCCTTCGGCAAAGTTACATCCTGTACAGGCACATTGCCATCTTCATAGGAAGCAAGCTTCAGCAGATTTTCCAGGCGTCCGCTCAAAGAACCTGTCTGGTTCTGACCATAAAGCAGCTTTTCCGTGGCTTCAATACGGTTTTTGGCAGCACCGCCGGACATGCTTTCGTTCATTTTCCATTCTACAACATTCAGCTTAGTAGCAAAGGAAGCTTCACCGTTATCAGGAGTACCCTCAAGATAATCGTACATATTATCAACGCGGTTTATAATAGCATCGCTGGTAATAGTTCCGTAAACATCATCTTCCAGACTATCCATACGTTGCAGCAAGGAACCGCTCTGCTCCGTGCCATAGAGCATTTTTTCCATCGCGCCGATTTTATCTGCCATCGGGACAGCAGAATCAGCAGCAAAACCTGGAATTACTGTAGTAAAGCAAAAGATAAAGGTCAACAATAAAGTTGCAAGCTGTTTTTTCAATTTTCTTACCTCCAATCAGAGCTATATATTTTCATTATAGCATGTTTTACCTAAAAAAAACAGAGGTTCTATTCTGAACCTCTGCTTTATACAATGTAAAATTTGTACAGTTTGTTACTATAATTAATATTGCAGACAGCTTTTGTGCCTATATTACAAACCCAACAAGTAATATTTATTTTTTATAGCTGTCAACAGCAGCCTTAACAGCAGCCTTCATTTCATCCATTTTAGCAAAGCGACGACGGTGCTGTGCTCTTTTGGACGGCTTCAGCTCTTCCATAGATTTGCGGTGTTCCGCGGTCGGCATAATGTAGAAGCGACGATCCGAGCAGATAACACCCTCGCACTCCTGCCAGAAGGCACCGAAATCAGTCTTTAGCTTACGGTCTACACGTACATGGTTCATCGCGTAATAGCCGTCATTAGTAACAGCGAAAATATTTTCAACGCCTATAGCCTTAGCAAAGCAGCGTAAGCCATAAAACATCAGGTTTTTGGTGCGATAGCCGAAGAAAGCCTTCGTCATGCCCTTAATCAGCTCATTACCGTTCTGCGGTCCCTGTAGGGCACCTATATAAATAACATTCTTGCCATCTGTTTTATTTTTAGCCAGCCAGAACATGATCTGGTATAAAGGCTCGCCTTCATAGAATAAAGCCAAAGACATGCAGCCTTCCTTGCGTTGGCCGGCATGAAACCACAGCTGCAGCGTCAACGGTCTGTCATCGTAGGAATCCTCCCACAGCTGCACCATTTCACCCTTGCTATACAATTTATCCATCAGCTCCGGCTTGAACAGCTCTTCCATAATCAGCAGATGATTCTGCACCAGCTCTACACGTTCATCCCAAGTTGAGCCTTTATAAAAAAACGCTCTGGTAGTCTGTTCCAACAACGCAGGTGCTCCTTGCAGCCAAGCCTGTCGCTTGCTGTTAGCATCAAAAAAATTCAGTAAGCTATCAACCGAGCTGCTATGCATAGCACAACGCGCACGGAAAACAACATAACGCTTCATTTCCTTCAAAATATGTGTCTGATATAAGCTTTTACCGACATATTCTAAAATATTCTTGTCCATCAGTTACCTCTAGAAATATTATAATTATCTATATTATAGCATAGTTCAGAATGATAAGCATTAAGCATTCTTGCTAAAAATATGTTTATGTGTTAAAATCTTTATGACAACCGTGCTGCTGGGTGGTGTTCCCTTCATTCACTTAAGAATGGAGGTGATGTCTATGGTATATTTTACATTCCAGGATCTTATGATTTTCGGTATGTTTATACTGGCATTGCTGACGTTCATTTTTCAGAACCGAAAGTAAATCGCACATAGAAAAACCGCCTCTGTAATTTACCAGATTCCGAGGCGGCTTTTCAAGTCAATTCAACTGGCAACCCACCTTTGCGGGCGGTTGTCTTTTTCTATATTTAATATATCACATTCATACTATTTTTTCAAGTAATGACTTAGTGCTTTCTCATATGCTCTTCGAGATACTGACCGACAATTTTAACTGCACAGTAATCACCGCACATGGAGCAAGCTTCGTCATCGGATTTGTTCTTGCGGCGACGATATTCCTTAGCCTTCACCGGGTCAATCGCCAGATCAAGTTGAGCCGGCCAATCCAGAACCTTGCGTGCTTTGGCCATCTTCAGGTCCCACTCCCATGCCTGCTTGTTGCCGTTAGCCAAATCTGCGGCATGAGCAGCAATACGGGTAGCGATTACGCCCTCACGTACGTCATTTAAATCAGGCAGGCCCAAATGCTCGGCCGGAGTTACGTAGCACAGGAAGTTAGCACCGCTTACTGCAGCAAGAGTACCGCCAATAGCGCTGGTAATATGGTCATAGCCGGGAGCAACATCTGTTACAAGAGGTCCGAGCACATAGAACGGTGCGCCGTGGCACAGGCGTTTTTGCAGCTGCATGTTCGCAGCAATCTGGTTGTAGGGCACGTGGCCGGGGCCTTCTACCATAACCTGTACACCCTTATCCCAAGCGCGCTGTGTCAATTCGCCCAGGTTCAGCAGCTCCTGAATCTGCGCTCTGTCGGTAGCATCAGCAATGCATCCGGGACGCAGGCCATCGCCAAGGCTGATGGTTACGTCATATTCAGCACAGATATCAAGAATTTCATCATAGTATTCATACAGTGGGTTTTCAGCATCATTGTGCAGCATCCAGCCGGTAATAAAGCTGCCGCCACGGCTGACAACGTCCATCTCACGGCCTTCGTCAATGAGTGCTTTCAGCACATTTTTGTTAATGCCGCAATGAATGGTCATGAAGTCGGCGCCATCTGCAGCCTGCTGGCGGATAACGTCGAAAATATCTTCCTTAGTCATCTCAACCACTGCGCCACGCTTCTTAATGGTTTCTACAGTTACCTGATACATCGGCACAGTGCCAACCATTACGGTAGATGCAGCAATAATTGCCTGACGAGAGGCGCTGATATTGTTGCCGGTGGAAAGGTCCATAACAGAATCCGCACCTGCGTCAATAGCAGCCTGCAGTTTTGCCAGCTCCGGTTCCGGATCAGGATAGCTGCTGGAAGTACCGATGTTAGCGTTAACCTTTACGGTAAGACCGGTGCCTACACCGCGCGGAATAATATTTTTATGATTGATGTTACAGGGAATAGCAATAGTACCGTTTGCTACGCCTTCACGAATAAACTCCGCAGTTACATGCTCCTGCTCTGCTACAATTTTCATTGCTTCGGTAATCACACCTTGGCGTGCTAATTGCATTTGTGTTGCCATATTTTTGCCTCCTTATAATTAAAAGACCGCTTTCCTGTTGGAAAGCGGCTGAATTATCTTTTTGCAGAAATCTGCTCGCTTTCCTACGCTGGTTTTAACCAGATTCAGGTTCAAAGGGTCGGATGTCAGTCCTCTCAGCAAATTGCGCCCCTAGCGGTTACGTTATTTTGTTTACATGCTTACTTTAACATGAACAGCGAAAATACGCAAGTTAAATATGCACAACTTGCAAAAAAACTGGCAGTGTGCTATATTATAAATAGAAAAGACAACCGCCCACAAGGTGGGTTGCCTTTAGTAGTTTTTGTGGATTGAAAGCCACCCCGCTACCGGCAAGTTTTGGGGTGGTTTTCTTATGTCTGGATTATTTGTTAAACTGAAATATAAATGTCAGCAACGCCAGAATAAATACGCCAAAAGCCATAAGATCTTTAAAATCGTACTTTTTCATAAGCATCACCTCCATTCTGTAAAAGAAATGGAAGGCAATCCCACCCTGCAAGTGATTTGCACCAAATCAATCGGTGCTATCACCTGGAGTGCATTAGCCAATCAGCTTTATCCTTCGGACTTGCTTCTTGAATGCGCTCGCAACACGGTTGTCAAAATCATTTTATCATATAAACATATTTTTAGCAACACTCTGTAACCTACGTTACAAAACAGCTTAAAAAATTGTATACATAAAAAATCTTTACAAAAACACTTGACTCTAAAAGCAGGCGTGCTATAATCATCTACACATCACATTACGCAACGCAATGATGGAGAAGCAATGTGCAGGTCTTTTCAGAAAGCTGGCGGTTGATGCAAGGCAGCAGCGAAGCACACTAGTTCCGCTCCGAAGCGGCAAATGACGAATTTGACGGGTGCGCCCGATATAGCGTTCAAAGTTGGCCATAGGCAAATTGGGTGGCACCGCGAGCAGTCCTCGTCCCAAGATAGGGATGATGGGCTTATTTTTTTAGGTGAAGCAATTATGCAATGGCAATTTGGGTGGTACCGCGAGATAAAGGCAAGCTCGTCCCAAAGGGATGCGCTTGCCTTATTTATTTTCAGGAAGAAGGAAAGAATACATGAAAAGAGCATATAACTTTAACGCCGGTCCCTCCGCTATGCCGCTCGAGGTACTGCTGGAAGCGCAGGAGGAGTTCTTAAACTACAAAAACACCGGCATGAGCATCATTGAAATGAGCCATCGCAGCAACGAATACGCTGCCCTGCACGCAGAAACAAAGCAGCTGCTGCGCGAGCTGATGGAAATCCCCGAGGATTACGAGATTATGTTTATCCAGGGCGGAGGCAGCACTCAGTTTTTGATGACAGCTGCTAACTTCCATACTAAAAAATACGCCGCTTATGTCAACACCGGCGTCTGGGCCAAAAAGGCTATGGCAGAAGGCAAATTCTACGGCGAGGTTTATGAGGCTGCTACCAGCGCCGACAAAAACCACAGCTACATTCCGCAGGAATTCACGCTCCGCCCCGATACTTCTTATGTACACCTCACTGCCAACAACACGATTTACGGCACCGAGTACAAGGATTTCCCCAAGTTCGACGTTCCCGTTATCTGCGATATGTCCAGCGACATCCTTTCGCGCAAGGTGAACGTTAAGGATTTTGATCTTATCTACGCAGGAGCGCAGAAAAATCTTGGTCCTGCAGGCGTAGTCATCGTCATTGCCAAGAAAAGCTTTTTGGCGACAGCACGCGAGGACCTGCCTACAATGCTGAAGTACAGCACCTTTGCCAATAACGATTCTTTGTACAATACACCGCCTGTCTTTGCCATTTATATGGTTAACAAAACCCTGCACTGGATTAAAAAGCAGGGTGGCGTAAACGTTATTGCCAAGAATAATGCAGCGAAGGCTAAGCTCATTTATGACGTTATCGACAACAGTAATGGTTTTTACAAGGGCCATGCGGTTCCTGAGGCTCGCAGCAATATGAACATTACCTTCAATCTGGCTACGCCGGAAATGGAGAAGGATTTCGTAGCTAAGGGCAAGGCTGCAGGCTTTGTCGGTATCGGCGGTCACCGTCTTGTCGGCGGCTGCCGCGCCAGTGCCTATAATGCTGTGCCGCTGGAGGCCTGCAAGGCGTTGGCGGAGTTTATGGAAGAGTATATGAAAGCAAACAAACCTAATAAATAATTTTCAATTCATAATCTATCAGATATACACAACCCTTCCGTCTGCTCACTTCGTTCGCAGCCACCTTCGCTATACTAAGACCCATTTTTCATGCAATGAAAAATGCTGGTCGTGTTATACTCGAAGAGTATTTCAGGGAAGATATAAACTTCTTGCCCAATATTGATCGCCTATCTGTTATATGCTCCATGAGTCGCAAAGCGACATTAGCACGACCAACAGTTTCTCGTGGCGCGTAGCTTGCGACAAACTGGGTCTTAGCGTCAAGGGAGCTGGCATCGCCAAAGGCGATGACTGAGGGTTGTTCAATAACCTAAAATTCATATAATAAAGGAGATAAATCATCATGAAAATTTTTGTCAGCAACGATATCAGCGAAAAAGGCGTAGCTCTGCTGCGCGAACATTTTGATGTAGATGTAATGCCCAACATGAAGCCGGAGGAGCTTATCAAGGTTATCAACAATTACGACGGCCTGGTAACCCGCAGCATGACCAAGGTAACCAAAGAGGTTATCGAAGCCTCCACCCGCCTGAAGGTTATCGGCCGCGCCGGTGTTGGCGTTGATAACATTGATATCCCCGCCGCTACCGCTAAAGGCATTGTCGTACTCAACACCCCGGAAGGCAACACCATGGCTGCTACCGAGCACACTGTTGCTATGATGATGGCTATGACTCGTCACATTCCGCAGGCCCATCAATCCATTCAGGAAGGCAAATGGGACCGCAAATCCTTTGACGGCATTCAGGTTCAGGGCAAAACCCTTGGCATCATCGGCGTTGGCCGTATCGGCAGCCGCGTTGCCAAACGTATGCAGGCTATGGAAATGACCACCATTGGTTATGACCCGTATATTACCGAAGAACGTGCGCATCAGGTTGGCGTTGAGCTGGTTGATTTTGACACTCTGCTGGCTAAATCCGATTACATCACCATCCACACTCCGCTTACCAAGGAAACCGAAAAAATGCTGAACGCTGACGCTATTGCTAAAATGAAGGACGGTGTGCGCATTGTCAACTGCGCCCGCGGCGGCTGCATGGATCCCGAGGCAATTGCTGAAGGCGTTAAATCCGGTAAAATTGCCGGCGCCGCTATCGACGTTTATCCGACTGAACCGCTTACCAAAGAAAATAACCCCTTCTTGGGCCTGTTCAACGTTGTACAAACTCCGCATCTCGGCGCTTCCACCATCGAAGCGCAAATCGGCGTAGCTGTTGACGTTGCTTACGGCGTAATTGATGCACTTGAAGGCCGTCCGGTTATGACCGCCGTTAATATGGCTCCCATTCCGAAAAGCGTGGCAACAGTTATTCAGCCGTACTTTAAACTGGCAGAGCGTATGGGTACCGTAGGCATCTACCTGGCAGACGGCCCCATTAAGAGCGTAGAAGTAGAATACACCGGCGCACTTGCCGAAACCGAAACCCAGGCTCTTACCACCGCTTTTCTCAAAGGTCTGCTGAACCCGATTCTGCAAGACAGCGTTAATTTTGTCAATGCACCCGGCATTGCTAAAAAACGTAATTTAGAAGTTAAAGAGGTTAAGGCTAACAAGCCAGGTTACTTCACTACCGCTATCAATGTGAAAATCGCTACTGCCAAGGGCACACATAAAATCGAAGGCACCCTGTTCGACGGCAAGCAGCCTAAGATTGTCCAAATCGACCAATATCATGTTGACTTCAATCCCGAAGGCTACCTGCTACTGGCACCGCACGTCAACAAGCCTAATATGATCGGTCAGATGGCAACTATTTTAGGCAGCGCCGGCATAAACATCAACGGCATGCAGGTTGGCAGCACTCCTAAATCCGACACCAACATTATGGCAATTGCTGTCGGCGACGACATTCCGAACGATATCATGCTGCAGCTGCGCGGTGTAGAAGGCATTATTGATGTTAAGCTCATCAACTGCGAAGGCTAAAGCCAAATAAATTACAGCGAGGAAATTTTATGAGAATAATTTTAGTCCGACACGGTGAAACAACCTGGAATATAGAAGGCCGTTACCAAGGTCAGGAGGATACACCGCTAAGCGAGCGTGGCCTGCGCCAAGGTCACCTGCTGGCTGAGGGCTTGCACCACATACCTATCGATGTGTGCATCTCCAGCCCGCTGCAACGCTCCTACCAAACCTGCAAGTTCTGCGCTGATTTGCACAAGCTGCCGGTGGCCACAGATGAGCGTCTGCTGGAAATCAATCACGGCAGCTGGGAAGGCGTGCTGGCGCCAGAAATTGCCAAGCAATTTCCGCAGGAGTTTGCCCTGTGGCACACCCAGCCGCACCTGGTACAAATGCCTGACGGCGGCGAAAGCCTGGAGGATGTGCGCAAGCGTGCGCGCGCTGCCTTTGATGATTATGCAGAAAAATATGCAGGCAAAACAGTGCTGGTTGCTGCGCATGATGCAGTGAACAAAGCGATTATCTGCGATTTGCTTGGCCTTGATATGTCGCACTTCTGGCAGATTAAGCAGGATAACACCTGCATTAATGTTCTGGAATATAACGAAGGTGTTTGGCGCGTAGTGCTGCTGAACTCCACCAATCATTTAGGCTTCCTGTTCAGCGGTATTGAGCAGGCCGGCCTGTAATTTTACAAAGCAAAACTACCGTCCTATGCAGCAAAAGCTGCGAGGGCGGTAGTTTTTTGTCTTTCTTGTCAAAAATTCGTTTACATGATACAATAATAAGGACAACCGTGTTGCAGGGTGGCGTTGCCGAAATTCCGTTGGAATGGAGGTGATGTCTATGGTATATTACACCTTCCAGGATCTTATGATTTTTGGTATGTTTATACTGGCATTGCTGACGTTCATTTTTAAGAACAAAAAGTAAAATGCACATAGAAAAACCGCCTCTGTAATTTGCTGTTCACCGAGGCGGATTTTTCTGACCCTTTGAATCGGCAACCCACCTTGTGGGCGGTTGTCTTTCTATTTTTATTATACCACATCCAAATATTTTTGCAACACCGTAATCCAGACATAAGAAAACCACCCCAAAACTTGCCGGTCGCGGGGTGGATTTTCTTTACTCTTTGAATCGGCAACCCACCTTGTAGGCGGTTGTCTTTTTATTTTTATTATACCACATTCATATATTTTTGTAAAGTAAAGATCCACCCGCCTAGCGGGTGGCTTTTATTTTTCGGGCATAGCCCTATCTTCAGCAGCCACACATAAATGTGTCTTTTATTGGCCTGCCAGCCATGCAATTATTACTTGCTACCCATAAATGGGTCTTTAGGATCAAATAACACTAACTGGTCCATTTCTTTATCTCGCTCCAATTGATTTGCTATGTATTCTTTTATTGCAGTAGTATTTTTACCTACTGTATCTACATAGTATCCCTTACACCAAAATTCGCGATTTCGATATGCGAATTTCATATTTCCAAACCGTTGGAAC
>ENA-OQKY01000148-OQKY01000148.1-human-gut-metagenome-genome-assembly--contig:-NODE-148-length-91312-cov-8.638570_pt1 | contig 91312 bp, 96 predicted proteins | sample MGYA00242652_ERZ504805 | MGnify/ENA primary metagenome ERZ504805 (study PRJEB26092, sample SAMD00036400) | human gut metagenome | host: Homo sapiens | study: EMG produced TPA metagenomics assembly of...
CCAGGATCAAACTCTCATGTTTGATTTTGGTTAAGATTCACAGCTAGCTGTTATCTCTTCCCGTTTTACTTTGGTTTGTGTTCTTAAAAATTCTTTTTAGGAATTTTCGGGATTGTTTTGTTGTTCAATTATCAAAGTTCATGTACCGCTCTCTGAGCGACTCATCTAGTATATCAAATCTCTTGAAGTTTGTCAACAACTTTTTTTATTTATTTTCAAATTTCTTTTTGATCTGATGAAAAACTTACTGTTTTGCGTTTGTCTCGCTGACAGCTTGTATATGATATCATCTTAGATTTGAATTGTCAACAGTTTTTTTTATTTATTTTTATTTTATATGCGTTTTTTGTTACCTGTATTAAATCTGACATGACACAAAGCGCTTCCATATTGTTAAGAAAACGTCACACCTCTGATCTCTGCTGCTCTTATCAACCAATACCTCTTCATCCGTCAATTCTCATCATTCGCTAGATAAGGTGCTTTATTTCCCTTAATTCTCTCTGTCTTTCTCATTTATTATCAGCTATAATAGTGTTTAACAACGTAAAGGAGTACTTAAAAGATATGAACATCAAAAAAAACTATTCTAAGAAGCGTCACCAATCCTACGCTTCTGCCCAGACACATGCTGTTATAAACGGTCTGATTGGTGTCATCGTCATTGCATTTATCAGCTTTTATTTCTTTCTGACACCATTGAATCCACAGTCCATTGCTTTCTGGCTGACACTGATCATTGCACTGTTTGTCTTTGCAGCTCTGAAATCACTGACTATTTGCAGTGCAGCTGCCGGGCGTATGCAGGATCAGGCTGCCGGTCAAAAAACCTGGAAAGATGTCTGCGGACATGAAGGCATTTTTTTCATCCTCCCACTCATTGCAATTATCGCATTGCTGTTGATTGCACTCAGCGGTTCACCTGTTTTTTCGTCACACAAATATGCCGCAATCCTCAATGTAGAGGATGCTGTCTTTTCTGATGATTTATCTGAATCTCTCGGCACAGACTCTATTGCCCTCATGGACACAGCCTCTGCAAGAATGCTCGGAGACAGAGAAATCGGTTCTTTATCTAATGTCGTCAGCCAGTTCAATGTTTCTGATGACTACACACAGATTGATTATAATGGAAAACCCGCCAAAGTCGCTGCACTCGATTATGCCGGTTTCTTTAAATGGATTGGAAATAAATCCGATGGCGTACCTGGCTATGTTACAGTTAATCCAGTGTCCATGTCGGCCTCCTATGTACAATGCAGCCAGCCGATGACGTATGTACCATCCGCTTATTTCTATGAGGATGCTGCAAGGTATATCCGTTTCCACTATCCGACGCTGCTCCTTGGTAATCTTCACTTTGAGATAGATGAGCAGGGACAGCCTTATTACGTGATGTCCGTTTACAAAAATACAATTTCTCTGTTCGGTGGTCAGACTGTCACGGGTGCGATTACGCTGAACCCATCAACCGGCGAGCTGACACACTATGCACTTTCAGTTGTTCCAAACTGGGTCGATGTTGTTGTGGACGGAGATCTTCTTTGCCGTCAATACAACTGGTCCGGTACGCTTAAGAACGGCTTCATGAACAGTCTGATTGGCAAAAAAGGTTGCAAACGGGTCACGACTTATGAAGCAGATGAAGATGATGAAAACGACGATGTCCCTGTTTCTGATTATGGTTATGTTTCCAAAAATGGCGATATATGGATCTATACAGGTGTCACATCCGTCAATGGTGACCGCTCCAATATTGGTTTCTTACTTGCCAACGAGCGAACGGGTGAAGCCCATTATTACAGCATCGCCGGTGCTGATGAAAAGTCAGCGATGGCAGCCGCCGAAGGTGAAGTGCAGGAGAAAGGTTATCAGGCCAGTTTCCCGTCCCTAATCAATGTAGAAGGCCATCCTACCTATATTATGGTCTTAAAGGACGCCAGCGGTCTTGTAAAGCTTTATGCAGCCGTTAATGTGGAACAATATAATATCGTTACAACCGCTTCCTCCCAGACTGAATGTCTGAACAGATACAAACAGCTTCTTGGCATAGAAAGTGGCAGTGCTGACAATAACAACAATCAGCCTGACAACAGTACCAGTACTGATAACGACGCTTCTAACAGCGTCACAGGCAGTAGCGACATCTCTGAACCAACTGTTGCAGATGCCGAAACCAATCTTACCATTACGGATATCAAATACATCGATATCAACGGTAACACTTACATCTATCTGATTAGCGAAAATGATACCCTTTATCGTGCAAAGGCAGCCTCCCACGAGGACATGCTGCTGTTGAAAAAAGGTGATAACGTTCACATTGCATACTCCGGCAAAGATATTGTCACATGCGAAAAGCAGAACTGATCCACTGATTAAAACAAGCGACTGCTTCAAAATGACATGAAGCAGCCGCTTGTTTTATGGATACCTGTTCAATTTGACAGATACTTAATCTCCACCAGTGTCAATCCGTGTGCAGGCGCCGTTGGTCCCGCAGCCTTTCCCATCGGATGCTCCACCGCTTTCCTGACTTCCTCCGGTTCTTTCTGTTCCAGTCCGACCTTAATCAATACACCGGCGATAATACGCACCATATTGTACAGAAAGCCATTGCCGCTGACACGCAGTGTCACAATATCTCCTTCTTCAATCAGTTCAAGGGAATAGATATTTCTTACAGTACTCAGCACCTTTGTCTTCTGTGAACAAAAGGATTTAAAATCGTGTTCACCAACCAGATAAACACCGGCTTCACGCATCTTGTCCACATTCAGCTTTTTCGGGACAAAATAACTGTATAAACGCTCTTTCGGCAGCTGAGTCCGCCGATTAAGAATCCGGTATTCATATGTTTTCTCCACATCCGTATAGCGGGGATGAAAATCCAAAGGCACTTCCTCGGATTTCTGCACCACAATATCCTTTGGAAGACGCTGATTAATGGCCAGGGCATATTTCCAGTCAGGAATATTTTTGTCTGTGTCAAAAACCGCCACCTGTCCAAGGGCATGCACCCCGGAATCCGTCCGGCTGGCGCCTGTCACATCGGTTTTCTCCCCAAGAAGGTTTTCTATGGCTTTTTGAAGTGTTGACTGTATAGAAACACCATTCGGCTGCACCTGCCATCCGCAGTAGTTTGTGCCGTCATAAGCCACCGTCAGTTTAATTCTATGCACAGTTACATCACTCCTCTCAGCACACAAATGGCAATCATATAAACAGCCATTAGCAAATAAGCCATCCGGTCTCTTTTCTCATAATGCAGCGGCTTCATCTTTGTACGGCCCTGTCCGCCGTGATAACAGCGTGCTTCCATGGCCATAGCCAGATCATTGGCGCGTCGGATTGCGGCGATAAAAAGCGGCACCAGAAGCGGTACAAGCCCTTTTGCTCTCTGAATCAGATTACCACTCTCAAAGTCTGCCCCTCTGGCCTGCTGTGCCTTCATGATTCTGTCCATTTCTCCCAGTAAAATCGGAATAAATCGAAGGGCAATAGACATCATCATCGCCACCTCATGTACCGGCACATGCACCCTGTTTAAACAGCCCAACCCTTTTTCAAGACCATCTGTCAGCTGGTTCGGTGTTGTGGTCAATGTCATCAGAGATGAGCCAATAATCAGATAACTCAGACGCATGACCATATAAAGACCTGTCTTTAATCCCTGTACAGTTGCATTCAAAAAACCGATCTTGAATAAACTGTCTCCCGGCGTCAGAAAAAGGCTGAAACAAAAGGTTAAGAGAATAATCATAAAAATGGATTTTAACCCTTTCAGCATAAAGCTCACCGGTACTTTTGACAGCGCAATCAAAGCTGCCATCGCTGCCGTCACAATGATAAAAGCCGGAACACTGTGAATCAAAAAAACAGATATGACAAACAAAACCGTTCCAAGCAGTTTTACTCTCGGGTCCAGACGATGGATCACGGAAGACTGGGGATAATATTGTCCAATGGTTATGTCTCGTATCATTTCTCGCCGTCCTCCATTCTCGTCTTCCTCCATAAATTCAGAATTTCCTCTGCTGCATCGGATACAGTCAAGATATCTGTGGATAAGTCATAACCTTTTTCCGCAAGACTGTGCATAAGATAGGTCATCTTCGGCGCAGAAAGTCCCATTTTCTCTAATTCCTTATAACGACCAAAAATTTCATGCGGTAAGCCGTCCATGACCAGTTCTCCCTGATTCATTACAAGCAATCTCTCAGCGTATTCCGCCATATCCTCCATAGAATGCGAAGATAATATAACCGTCATCCCGGTTTCTCTGTATAAATGCACAATCGTATCCAGGATCTCTTTCCGACTTCCCGGGTCTAATCCAGCCGCCGGTTCATCAAGAATCAACACTTCCGGCTGCATCGCCAGAACACCTGCAATGGCCACACGGCGTTTCTGACCGCCTGATAATTCAAAAGGTGATAAGGTATATTGTTCTTCTTTGATGCCCACCAGCTGAAGCGCATCGATCGCCCGCTTTCTGGACTCTTCCTGAGATAATCCCAGATTCTTCGGCCCAAAAGCCACATCCGTCAGTACATCAATCTCAAATAGCTGATATTCCGGATACTGAAAAACAATACCGACTTTCGAACGCAATTCCTTTTTCTTGTAGCCATCCGCTGTGATGTCCTCATCATGAAAATAAATTTTGCCGGAGGTTGGCCTGATTAATCCGTTCATATGCTGGATCAACGTTGACTTACCGGATCCGGTATGGCCGATCACCCCGATAAAGCTACCTGATTCAACAGCGAAACTAACATCTTTCAGAGCCTGTTTCTCAAAAGTGGTTCCGCCACTATATATATAATTAACATTCTCAAATCGAATCTGCGACATGTTCCGTCCCCTTTCCCCCAGGCTGCAAAATCTGTTCTAATTCATGAATAAACTGTTCCTGGGTCAGAATACCGTCGGAAAAAGGCATCCCCTGCTGTTTCAGCTGCCAGGCTAACTCCGTGATCTGGGGAACATCCAGCTCCAATTTCTGAAGCTCCTCTACTCTGGAAAAAACCTCTTTTGGCGTGCCATCCATGGCAATCTGCCCCTGATCCATAACAAGTACACGATCTGCATCCACCGCCTCATCCATATGATGGGTGATCAGGATAACGGTTACTTTCTCATCTTTATTTAGACGATGTACAGCCTCCAGAACCTCTCTTCGGCCTGACGGATCCAGCATAGCTGTTGCCTCATCCAATACCATACAGGAAGGCCTCATAGCCATAATGCCAGCAATAGCAATTCGCTGTTTCTGACCTCCTGACAATTTATTCGGCGAATGATACCGATAAGCTGTCATATCTACACTCTCCAGACTCTTTGCCACACGCTGCCATATTTCTTCCGTAGGCACGCCCATATTTTCAGGACCGAATGCCACATCCTCCTCCACAACACTGGCGATAATTTGATTATCCGGATTCTGAAAAACCATTCCTGCGGTCTTTCTTATCTCCAGCCATTCTCTTTGCTCTTTTGTGTCATGCCCGTTAATCCATACGGTTCCTTCTGTTGGCTGAAGCAATGCATTCAGATGTCTGGCAAGTGTTGATTTGCCTGAACCGTTATGTCCCAGTAAAACAACAAAACTTCCTGCCTCTATATCCACAGAAATATCCCGCAAAACTCTGTTCTTAGACTCAATATTGCCATTCTCATCCTTCTGCACATAATCGTGGATCAGATGCAGAGCCCGGATAATCTTTTCCATGTTTACTCCTCCTGTAAAATCTCTGTCCTTTTCAGTCATTTGGTAATTCTTCATAAGCGCTTCGTACAGTTGACGCCCTTTGCCCATACACCCCAATGCATGTAAAAAACTTCCAAATAACCAAAAAGAAAAGAGGCCCTGTAAGATATGCCTAAGCATATCTTACAACAGCCCCTTCAATATGTCTATCAGAATTTAAGTCAAACCGAATTAAACTAATTCGATGATAACTTCCATAGCTGCATCGCCTTTACGTTCACCGATCTTGACGATTCTTGTATAACCACCGTTACGTGTAGCATACTTCTCAGCTAATTCACCAAATAACTTATCCTGAAGATTGATTTCTTTTGTATTGGCTTTTCTCTTAGCAGCAGCTGCAGGAATGTCTTTTCTTGTGTAAAGAACCTTTGCCATCTGCTTTCTAGCATGTAAACGGGATGGTCTGTCTTTTTTGATTGTCTTCTCAACTGTATCAAAAACAACTTTGCCATCTTCTTTTACTCTCTTGCCGTTAGCGTCCTTACGAACAACCTTAGCCTGAACAGTTACTTCATCAAAGTTATCTTTTTCTTTAACACCAAGTGCAATTAAGCCTTCGGCAATCTTTCTGATTTCTTTTGCTTTTGCTTCAGTAGTCTTAATCTTGCCGTAGCATAACAGATCAGTTACCTGATTTCTGAGCAAAGCTTTACGCTGACTGGAAGTTCTTCCAAGTTTTCTATAGCCTGCCATTGTATATCCTCCTTAAAAATCGATAAATTCTAACGGAGCGAATTATTCGTCACTCGGATTCAGCTGAAGTCCAAGTTCTTTCAGTTTGGCAAGAACTTCTTCAAGTGATTTACGTCCAAGATTTCTTACCTTCATCATATCTTCAGCTGTTCTGTTTGTTAACTCCTCAACCGTATTGATACCAGCACGTTTCAGGCAGTTATATGAACGAACGGATAATTCAAGCTCATCAATATTCATTTCAAGAACTTTTTCTTTCTCATTGTCTTCTTTTTCTACCATAACTTCTGCTGTCTTGGCATTTTCAGAAAGATCAATGAAAAGATTCAGATGATCGCTCAACACTTTGGCAGCAAGACTGACAGCCTCGTCTGGTCCAAGTGTACCATTGGTATAGACATCAAGAGTGAGTTTGTCATAATCTGTCACCTGACCTACACGTGTATTCTCAACAGTCATATTGACACGCTCAACAGGTGTATAGATAGAATCTACAGCAAGTACTCCGATTGGTAAATCATCGCTCTTATTCTTATCTGAGCTGACATAACCTCTGCCCTTTGTAATTGTAAGCTCCATGTAGAGTTTGCAATCAGCACCGCCACTTAATGTAGCGATCACCTGATCCGGATTCATGATTTCGATATCCTGATCAACCTGAATATCGGCCGCTGTAACGACGCCTTCGCCTTCGTATTCAATATAAGCTAATTTTGGCTCATTGGTCAGACTTGTATTCTTGATTGCCAGACTTTTGATGTTCATGATAATCTCAGTAACGTCTTCCTTAACGCCAGGAATTGCACTGAATTCATGGACAACACCGTCAATCTTTACATGACTGACAGCAGCACCTGGAAGAGAGGAAAGCATAATTCTTCTTAAGGAATTACCAAGAGTAATTCCGTAGCCTCTCTCTAAAGGCTCAACTACAAAACGTCCGTATTTGTTATCTTCTGATATCTCTGCAATCTCTATTTTCGGTTTTTCAAAATAAAACACTAAATTGGCCCTCCTTTATGGGTTTGAAACTAATTGAGGGTAGTCCATCAGCCTGTCAAACAAGCTAAAAATTATTATTTAGAATACAACTCAACGATAAGCATTTCGTCAACAGGAACATCAATCTGCTCTCTTAATGGAAGAGCTTTAACTTCACCTTTCAGGTTTTCCTGATCAGCTTCAAGCCATTCAGGAACCATTCTGCCGCCAGCCATCTCAAGGATGTCTTTGTATCTCTGTGAAGTTTTGAATTTTTCTCTGATTTCAACAACATCGCCAGGTTTTACCTGATAAGAAGGAATGTTAACAAGCTTGCCGTTTACGGAAACATGTTTGTGATCTACGATCTGTCTTGCTTCTTTACGTGTTCTTGCAAAACCAAGTCTGAAAATAATATTATCAAGACGGCATTCAAGCATAACCATCAGGTTTTCACCTGTCTGGCCTTTCATCTGGCTTGCTTTAGCAAAGTAGTTTCTGAAAGGTTTTTCCAGAACACCATAGATGAATTTAGCTTTCTGTTTTTCTCTTAACTGATTACCGTACTCGGATTTCTTTCTATTGCCTCTAATAGACTGTCTGTTGGACTTCTTATCTACACCAAGGTAGAGTGGGTCAAGTCCAAGGCTTCTACATCTTTTTAAAACTGGAACCATTTCTCTAGCCATATCTATTACACCCTCCTATTAGACTCTTCTGCGTTTTGGCGGACGGCATCCGTTATGAGGAACAGGTGTTACGTCTCTGATGCTTGTAACTTCAATACCGCATGCCTGTAATGCACGGATTGCGGCTTCACGACCTGAACCAGGACCCTTAACCATAACTTCTACTGACTTCAGACCATGAATAAGTGCAGCCTTTGCAGCTGTCTCTGCTGCCATCTGTGCAGCATAAGGAGTTGACTTACGGCTGCCTCTGAAGCCAAGACCACCAGCACTTGCCCATGATAAAGCATTGCCTTCTGTATCTGTAAGTGTAACAATTGTATTATTAAAAGATGACTGAATATGTGCCTGACCACGTTCAACGTTTTTTCTGACACGCTTCTTTGTAACTTTCTTTGTCACTTTCTTAGCCATTGATCATTAACCTCCTGAATTACTTCTTCTTGTTTGCTACTGTCTTCTTAGGACCCTTACGAGTTCTTGCGTTTGTCTTTGTCTTCTGACCACGAACTGGAAGACCTTTTCTGTGACGGATGCCTCTGTAGCAACCAATTTCCTGTAATCTCTTGATATTAATAGCGATCTCTCTACGAAGATCACCTTCGATTAAGATGCTGTCTGCATCGATTGCATCACGGATTTTACCAACTTCTTCATCTGTTAAGTCTCTAACACGAGTGTCTGGATTAACGCCAGCTTCCTTTAAAAGGCGATTTGAAGTTGCTCTACCGATACCATATACATAAGTAAGGCCGATTTCAATTCGTTTATCTCTTGGTAAGTCAACACCACTGATACGAGCCATGTAATTACACCTCCGATAGTTGTCCTAAACAGGGGCAGAACTGTAACACACATATTGCTATGTGTGGTGAAATGCTTACAGCGCCTCCCACTGTTCTTATTATTCATTCTTGTTCTTTATATTAGTAAATAATATCGTCATTTTGACGGTCATGACGATACGTGATCTGTTATGATCAATTATATATAATAGTGAGGCTTACACCCATCCAGGTGTATCCCACTGCAGCCGCATAACTTCGATTGCCCGGAATAAGGCAATTCTGTTACTACAGACAGAAATACAGAGTAGAATTAACCCTGTCTCTGTTTGTGTTTAGGATTTTCGCAGATAATTCTGACGCTTCCTTTTCTCTTGATAACCTTGCATTTCTCGCAGATAGGCTTTACAGAAGATCTTACCTTCATTATAAATCTCTCCTTTCATAGAATGTACATCCACATACGCAACCCCGTTCCTCTTAGAACGGTGGCCATGTACCGGCTGCTCATTCCATTTTAGAACGCTCGCCGACTATTATATCATATGAAAATATAGAAATCAAGCAGTTTTTTTAATTTTACTTATCTCTCCAAATAATTCTGCCCTTAGTCAGGTCATATGGAGAAAGTTCAATCGTTACCTTATCTCCTGGTAAGATTTTAATAAAGTTCATTCTGAGCTTGCCGCTGATATGTGCCAGTACAACATGCTTGTTCTCAAGTTCAACTTTGAACATGGCATTTGGCAGTTTCTCAACAACTACGCCTTCAACTTCGATGACATCTGCTTTTGACATTTATTTGTCCTCCTGATTTTCTTTCCTGTTTTCAAAGGTTTGAATAATTTTTACTATATCTGCATCGGTAATCTCTGCATCCATACGGATGTTAATCTTCTGCAGGTGCAGAGGATTTTTTCTTTTGGGTTTTGAAACCGTCCACTTTGTACCATCTGCAGCATCAAGATTCCTGTCCCCGACTGCTGTGACAATATAAAGTCTGTTCTGATCTCTTCCCTGTCTGGATCTCACCAGCTGACCAATCGGATATTTATCTGATAACGCTTTCTTCTTCATCATCATCACCCTTTACCTAAGAGTTAATATCTCACAGCCATCTTTTGTTACAAGAATTGTATTCTCATAATGTGCAGATAAGGATCCGTCATCTGTTACAACCGTCCAGTCATCATCTTCATAGGCAACTTCCCATGTACCGGCATTCACCATTGGTTCAATGGCCAATGTCATACCTGCCATTAAACGGATACCTCTTCCTTTTGTACGGAAATTCGGTATCTCCGGATCTTCATGGAGATGTGTGCCAATGCCATGACCTACAAGGTCACGAACAACTGAAAAGCCGTTTCCTTCAACATAATCCTGAATAGCAGCGGAAATCTCATGTAGATGATTCCCTTCTTTAGCAAAACTGATACCTTTAAAAAAGCTTTCCCTGGTTACATCAATGAGTCTCTGTGCTTCTGCACTGATCTCTCCGACTCCCCATGTTCTGGCTGCATCTGAATGATAGCCTTTGTAAATGAGCCCTGCATCCAGACTGACGATATCTCCTTCTTTCAGGACTCTCTTATCAGTAGGGATTCCGTGAACAACTTCATCATTGATGGATACACAGATAGAAGCAGGGAATCCATTATAATTCTTGAAATTCGGTACGCAACCGAAATCACGGATAATCTCTTCTCCTAATCTGTCTATATCAAGTGTTGTCATTCCCGGCTTTAATGCTTTGTGCAGTTCCTCATGGGTAATGGCCAGCAATCTTCCCGCTTCACGCATAAGTGCAATCTGCTTCTCAGACTTTACTGTTACTGCCATATTATTCTCCCAGAATCTTCATGATATCATCGAAGACTTTGTCCATTGACTGTGTACCGTCTACTTCAACCAGTACTTTTCTTTCTGTATAGAAGTCAATCAATGGCTGTGTCTGAGTATGATAAACATCCAGACGTTTCTTAACTGTTTCCGGTTTGTCATCATCTCTGAGAATGAGCGATTCACCGCACACATCACATTTGCCTTCAACCTTTGTAGGATTGAACAGCACATGATAAGTTGCTCCACATCCAACACAAGCACGGCGACCGGACATTCTATTGATTATATTCTCATCTGGAACGTCGATATCAATCGCATAATCCAGCTTTTGTTCAATAGCATTAAGGGCATTTTCCAGTGCTTCCGCCTGAGGAATTGTTCTTGGGAAACCATCCAGAATATAGCCTTTTTCACAGTCAGCTTGTTGAATTCTATCAACGACGAGATCGCAGACCAGTTCGTCCGGTACAAGAAGGCCCTTATCCATGTATTCTTTGGCTTTTGCGCCCAGTTCTGTACCATTCTTAATGTTGGCTCTGAAGATATCTCCGGTTGATATATGTGGGATTCCGCATTTTTCGGCAATCATTTTAGCCTGAGTACCCTTACCGGCACCCGGTGCTCCAAGCATAATTATTTTCATAATTATCCTCCAATCATATGTCCAACAATTGATTAATAGTAACTTTATAACAGCAAGTATTCAGCCTTCGATAAATCGAACGCTGAATCTTTGCATTGTTATACAACTTTTGTAAAATCGAACTTACTTGCTGAAAATACCAGTCAAGTGTCTCTGTTCAACTTTTGAATCGATCTGCCTGATTGTTTCGATAATAACACCAACAATAATGATCAATGATGTACCACCAAAGGATACATCGGCACCGAATAAACCTGAAAATACAATAGGTACCAGTGCAACAATCAGAAGACCAACAGCGCCGATGACAATGGTGCTGTTTGATACAGACTGCAGATATTCTGCTGTCTGTTTGCCAGGTCTGTGACCCGGAATAAAACTGCCTCTTTCCTTTAGACGTTCCGCTACTTCAACAGGGTTGAATGTAATGGATGTATAGAAATAAGCAAAAGCAACAACCAGTACAATATAGATGATAACACCAATACTGTAAACCGGTGCCGACATATTGAACCAGTTATTCTGATTCAGAACTTTGATAATCTCACCTAAAATACCACTTGGTGTCTTACCAGCAAATGTTGTGATCAGACTCGGCAGTGACATTAATGAACCGGCAAAGATAACAGGGATAACGTTTGCTGAATTCACTTTGAAAGGAATATAATCGCCAACGCTTCCCACGCTGCGTCTGCCCTGAACCTTTGATGAGTTCTGTACAGGAATCTTGATATAAGCGTCCTGAAGATAAACAACAAAGACAAACATGAACAGAATAACAGCAACAATAATGATGAGAGCAAGACCCGCTTTCACGATGTTCTTACCACTCATGAATGTATCATACAGTGTTTTGAAATCCTGCGGCAGTCTTGAAATGATGTTGAATAAAAGGATCATGGAGACACCATTGCCGACGCCATGTTTAGTGATCTCTTCACCGAGATAAATCAGTACGCAAGCACCTGTAACAAGTGCAACGACTACAATAACCAGGCCCATTGCATTCTTAGATGCCAAATATCCACCACGGTAGAATCCGATACCCATAGCAAGAGACTGGATGGCAGCTAATACGATAGAAAGATAGAAAGTATACTCTTTCATCTTCTCACGTCCATCCTGATCCTTCTGCATCTCTTCGAGAGAAGGAATAATGATGGTCATCAGCTGCATAATGATTGATGATGTGATGTAAGGTGTAATACTCAGTGCAAATACTGACATCTGGCTGAATGAACCACCTGTCATCATATCAAAAAGATCCATTGCTCCATTTGACTGGTTGGCAAACCATGAAGCAAAGACATCCCGGCTTACGCCAGGAATTGGTATCTGAGCACCAAACCTGACGACAACCAAAATCAAAAATGTAAATAAAAGTCTTTTCTGAATCTCAGGGACCTTTAATATATTTTTGAGACTTGCACCATTTGAATTGGTATTAGCCATTAGATCACCTCTGTAGTTCCACCAAGAGCCTGAATCTTTTCTGCAGCACTCGCACTGAATGCGTTTGCTTTAACTGTTAATTTCTTCGTAAGCTCACCGTTGCCAAGGATCTTAACGCCATCTTTAGGATTTTTGATAACGCCGTTTTCAACTAATGTTTCGATTGTAACAACAGTACCATCTTCGAATCTGTTTAATTCTGTGATATTGATGCTTACGATATCTTTTGTATTTCTGTTTGTGAAGCCTCTCTTAGGAAGTCTTCTGTATAAAGGCATCTGGCCACCTTCAAAACCTGGTCTTGGAGCGCCGGAACGTGCCTTCTGACCTTTGTGACCCTTACCTGCTGTTTTGCCATTGCCTGAACCATGACCACGGCCTACTCTGAAGTTAGCGCTGTGTGTGGAACCTGCAGCTGGTTTTAATTCTGATAAGTTCATTACGTGCACCTCCTTGCAATCTGAATTAGATTTCTTCTACTTTTACTAAATGCTTAACCTGTGCAACCATGCCTCTAGTTGCTGCATTATCTGGTAATTCAACTGTTTTGTTCAGCTTCTTAAGACCAAGAGCTTCAACAGTCTTTTTATGTTTAGGAATTGCACCAATTGTAGATTTAACTAAAGTAATCTTTAATTTCTCTGCCATTACAAACGCCTCCTTAACCTAAAATCTCTTCGATGGATTTGCCGCGCTTCTTAGCAACTTCTTCTGGAGTTACAAGATTGCTGAGACCCTCGATTGTAGCAAGAACAACGTTCTGTTTGTTGTTGGAACCAAGAGATTTTGTACGGATGTTCTTGTAGCCGGCAAGTTCCAGCACGTTACGTGCAGGACCACCTGCGATGATACCAGTACCCTGAGGAGCTCTCTTCAGGAGAACGGAAGCACCACCGAACTTTCCTAAATTATCATGTGTAATACTTAAGTTCTCATCAAGTGGAACTTCGATTAATTTCTTGATTGCATCTTCTTTTCCTTTGCGGATTGCTTCAGGAATTTCAGTTGCTTTACCTAAACCAGCGCCAACATGTCCATTGCCGTCACCGACAACTACTAAAGCTGCAAATCTCATGTTACGTCCACCTTTTACAACTTTAGTTACACGTTTAATTGACACTACTTTTTCTGTTAATTCTAATTGACTAGCATCAATAATTGTACGTTTCATGTGTTCTCCTCCCTGTGCTAGAATTTAAGACCAGCTTCTCTAGCTGCATCAGCTAAAGCCTGAATCTTACCCTGATAAATAAATCCGCCTCTATCGAAGACAACTTCTGTAATACCTTTTTCAAGAGCCTTTTTAGCAACAGCAGTACCTACAGCTGCAGCAGCTGCAACATTGTCTGTATACTGTAATTCGTCTTTGATTGCCTTTTCCATTGTGGAAGCAGCTACAAGTGTATTACCAACAGTATCGTCGATAATCTGAGCGTATATATGATTATTACTTCTAAACACAGATAAACGTGGGCGCTGTGCAGTGCCTACTAAATGATGACGCAGTCTTCTATGTTTTTTAACACGAATCTCACTTCTGGATTGTTTGTTAACCATTCTATTCACTCTCCTTTAATTATTTCTTACCAGTCTTACCAACCTTACGTCTGATTACTTCATCAGCATACTTGATACCTTTGCCCTTATATGGTTCAGGTCTTCTCTTGTCTCTGATTTCAGCAGCGTACTGGCCAACTTTTTCTTTGTCGATACCTGATACAATGATAATGTTCTGACCTTCAAGAGTTGTTGTAACACCTTCCGGATCAGTCATTTCTACAGGATGTGAATAACCTAATGATAATACAAGAGTCTTACCCTGTTTCTGAGCTCTGTAACCTACACCGTTTACTTCAAGTTTCTTTGTGTAACCTTCAGTAACACCAACAACCATGTTGTGGATCAGTGTTCTGGTTAATCCGTGTAATGATTTCATCTTCTTTAAATCGTTTGGTCTTGTAACTACAACGTGACCATCTTCGATTTTAATCTCCATTTCAGGTGCTAAAGCTCTAACAAGAGTTCCTTTAGGACCTTTTACAGTCACATTATTATTTTCTGCTATCTCAACAGTAACACCTGCAGGAATAGCGATTGGCATTCTTCCGATTCGTGACATGCCCGTACCTCCTTACTTAAATTGCAGGAGCATTCCGCTCCGTTTTCAGTAGATTTGTAAATTTGACTTATATATTATACTAGAATATAATATCGATTTCAAGCTTTAAGCGATTCTTAAAGCAAATTGCATTGCACACAGGCCGAATAAGCAGTTTTGCTTATCCGCATCCCTTTGCCCTATGCTCTGCTATTTTATAAATTACCAAACAAATGCTAAAACTTCGCCGCCAACGTTCATGGCTCTTGCTTCTTTATCTGTAACGATACCTTTGTTTGTTGAAATAATAGCGATACCTAAACCGCCAAGTACCTTAGGCATATTTTCTACACCTGCGTACACACGAAGACCAGGTTTGGAGATTCTCTTAAGTCCAGAGATAACCTTCTGGTTCTTATCAGCACCATATTTCAGTGTGATCTTAATTGTTTTAACAACGCCGTCTTCTACGATTTCGTATGCTTTGATATAACCTTCATCTAAAAGGATTCTTGCGATCTCTGTTTTGATCTTTGATGCAGGAACATCAACTGTATCATGTTTTGCAGTGTTCGCATTACGGATTCTTGTCAGCATATCTGCGATTGGATCTGTCATTCTAAGGTTCCTCCCTTCCTAATCTTACCAGCTTGCTTTCTTAACACCCGGAATTTCGCCCTTGTAAGCTAATTCACGGAAACAAATTCTGCAGATACCATACTTTCTTAAGTAAGCGTGTGGACGTCCGCAAATTCTGCAACGATTGTATTCTCTTGAGGAGAATTTAGGTTTGCGCTGCTGTTTGATTTTCATTGCTGTCTTAGCCATGAAACACTACCTCCTTATTTTACGTATGGCATACCGAATAAACGGATTAATTCACGAGCTTCTTCATCAGTGTTGGCTGTTGTAACGAAGATAACATCCATACCTCTGACTTTGTCTACCTTATCGTATTCGATTTCAGGGAAGATCAGCTGCTCTTTGATACCAAGGGCATAGTTACCTCTGCCATCGAAGGAGTTTGCGCTGACACCTCTGAAGTCACGTACTCGTGGCAGTGCCAGGTTGATCAGACGATCTGCGAAATCATACATTTTTTCGCCTCTTAATGTTACTTTACAACCGATTGGAAGGCCTTCTCTGATCTTGAAGTTAGCGATAGATTTTTTAGCCTTTGTGACAACAGCTTTCTGACCTGCGATGATCTCAAGATCTTTAACTGCTGAATCCAATACTTTGGAGTTGTCTTTTGCTTCGCCAACGCCCATGTTGATAACAATCTTATTGAGCTTTGGAACCTGCATGATATTCTTATAACCAAACTTTTCGATCATTGCTGGAACGATCTCATTGTTGTATTTTTCCTGTAATCTGTTCACCGTCATGTCCTCCTTTCGTCAATTAATCAATTACTACTGCAGCCTGATCTTTAACCTTTGCTGCACGAACTTTTTTACCGTCAACGATCTGATACTGAATTCTTGCCGGCTTACCATTGTAAAGGTACATAACGTTTGAAGCATCGATAGGACCTTCTGTATGGATGATACCGCCCTGCTGATTAGCCATAGAAGGTTTTGTATGTTTGGTGATCATGTTAAGACCTTCAACGTATACAACGCCTTTTTTATGGTTGATAGCAATAATTTTACCGGACTTGCCTTTATCTTTACCAGCGATAATCTGAACCATATCGCCTTTTTTAATTCTCATTGTTGCTGACACGGTCGCCACCTCCTTACAGAACTTCTGGTGCCAGTGAAACGATCTTCATGAACTGTTTTTCACGTAACTCTCTTGCTACTGGTCCAAAGATACGTGTACCTCTTGGGTTTCCGTCATCTTTGATGATAACAGCAGCATTTTCGTCGAATCTGATATATGAACCATCTTTACGGCGAGCGCCCTTAACTGTACGAACAACAACAGCTTTTACAACATCGCCTTTTTTAACAACTCCGCCTGGTGTTGCATCTTTAACAGTAGCAACAATCACATCACCAATGTTGGCATATCTTCTTGTTGAACCACCCATAACACGGATACAGAGCAGTTCTTTTGCGCCTGTATTATCAGCAACACGAAGTCTTGTCTCCTGTTGAATCATGACTTTACCTCCTGAATTCTACTGAACTAATTATTTAGCTTTTTCGACAATTTCAACAAGTCTCCATCTCTTATCTTTAGATAAAGGTCTTGTTTCCATTACTTTAACTCTGTCACCGATGTTGCATTCGTTGTTTTCATCGTGAGCTTTTAATTTGTATGTTCTATCTACGATCTTCTTGTACAGAGGATGTTTTACACGGTCTTCAATGGCAACAACAATTGTTTTGTCCATTTTGTTGCTGACAACTTTACCTACTCTTGTCTTTCTAAGATTTCTTTCTTCCACGACAATAGTCTCCTTTCTCCGCCAAATTATTCAGCAGCGTTAGCCTTTTCAGTGATCACTGTCTGAATTCTGGCAATATTTTTGCGAACTTCTTTGATTCTGCTTGTATTCTCTAACTGGTTAGTAGCATTCTGGAATCTCAGATTGAAGAGTTCCTTCTTAGCTTCTACTAAAGCCTGAGCTAATTCGTCAACAGACTTTGTATTTAAATCTTTTACATATTCATTAGTTTTCACTGTTATCACCGCCTTCTAAATCTGCGCGAGAAACGATTTTGCATTTAACAGGGAGCTTATGAGTAGCCAGACGAAGAGCTTCTTTAGCAACTTCTTCAGGAACGCCTGCGATTTCGAACATTACGCGACCTGGCTTAACAACTGCTACCCAGTATTCCAGTGTACCTTTACCGGAACCCATACGTGTTTCAGCTGGTTTTGTAGTTACAGGTTTATCAGGGAAAATTTTAATCCAAACTTTACCACCACGTTTGATGTAACGTGTCATGGCAACACGGGCTGCCTCGATCTGGTTGGATTTGATCCAAGCAGGTTCCATTGCAACGATACCGTATTCACCATAAGAAATTTTATTACCACGCTGTGCTTTTCCGGCCATAGAGCCACGGAACTGCTTACGACGTTTTACTCTTTTTGGCATTAACATTATTTATCGCTCCCTTCCTTATTGCCCTTTACTGGAAGAACTTCGCCATGGTAGATCCATGTCTTAACACCAACTTTACCGTAAGTTGTGTTAGCTTCTGCGAAGCCATAATCGATGTCTGCTCTTAATGTCTGAAGTGGAATAGTACCTTCGCTGTAGAACTCTGTACGAGCCATATCAGCGCCGCCAAGACGACCGCTTACGCTTGTCTTGATACCTTTAACGCCGCCTCTTGAACGCATTGTCTTCTGCATGGAAGATTTCATTGCACGTCTGAAAGAGATACGGTTTTCAAGCTGTGCAGCAATGTTTTCTGCAACGAGCTGAGCGTCACATTCAGGCAGTTTAACTTCTTTGATATCAATTAAAAGCTTTTTGTTTGTGAACTGTTTCAGTTCTGCTTTAACTTTTTCGATTTCAGAACCCTGACGTCCGATAACAACGCCCGGTTTAGCTGTATATACGATTACTTTTACTCTGTCAGATGCTCTTTCGATTTCAATCTTGGAAACACCGGCACTGTATAATCTCTTCTTCAGGTATGTTCTGATCTTGTGGTCTTCGATCAGGTTGTCAGCAAAATCAGCATCAGCATACCATCTGGAATTCCAATCCTTAATAACACCGACTCTGAGGCCGTGAGGATTAACTTTCTGTCCCATTGCTTACTTCCTCCTTATCTTTCATTCAGCACGATTGTGATATGGCTCATTCTCTTTTCGATTCTGTAAGCTCTGCCCTGTGCTCTAGGCTGTACTCTCTTCATGATTGGGCCATTGCTTGCGTAGCACTCTTCGATAAAGAGTTTGCTTCTGTCCATACCGTTGTTGTTTTCTGCGTTTGCAATTGCTGATTTTAATAATTTATCGATAACTGTTGAAGCATATCTTGGGTTGTATGCTAAAATTGCTAATGCTGTTTCTACATCCTTGCCTCTGATTGCGTCAAGAACGAAACAAGCTTTCTGAACAGGAATTCTTGCAAAAGACAGCTTTGCGCTTGGTCTTGTATCCTTATTGCTGTTTCTTTCTCTCTTGATCTGGGATCTATGTCCTTTAGCCATGGATGAAAGCCTCCTTTCAAACTATAATCTTAACGTCTTGATTTCTTTTCGTCTTTTCCATGTCCTCTGTATGTTCTTGTTGCTACAAATTCACCTAATTTGTGACCAACCATATCTTCTGTGATATATACTGGAACATGTTTTCTGCCATCGTGTACTGCGATTGTATGTGAAACCATCTGTGGGAAAATAGTTGAACGGCGTGACCATGTCTTGATAACTGACTTATCGCCTGCTGCGTTCATAGCGTCTACTTTTTTAAGTAAGCTCTCATCTGCAAATGGTCCTTTTTTAAGTGATCTGGCCATAATCTAACCTCCTTATTTAATCATGCTTCCGTCGCGTCTTCTTACGATCATCTTGTTAGAATGTTTATTCTTCTTACGAGTCTTATAACCCAGAGCTGGTTTACCCCATGGAGTCATAGGACCAGAACGACCGATAGGCGCACGACCTTCACCACCACCATGTGGATGGTCATTAGGGTTCATTACGGAACCACGAACAGTAGGTCTGATACCCATGTGACGCTTACGTCCTGCTTTACCGATGTTGATCAGTTCGTGATCAATGTTGCCAACCTGTCCAACAGTAGCTCTTGCCTGGATAGGAACAAGTCTCATTTCACCTGATGGCAGTCTTAATGTAGCGTATTTGCCTTCTTTAGCCATCAGCTGAGCAGCGTTACCAGCGGAACGAACAAGCTGTCCGCCCTTACCTGGGTGAAGCTCAATGTTGTGTACCATTGTACCTACAGGAATCTGAGCCAGTGGTAAGCAGTTACCAAGCTTGATTTCTGCTTCAGGTCCGTTCATAAGAACTGCGCCAACCTGTAAGCCGTTAGGAGCGATGATATATGCTTTCTGACCATCTGCATAGCAGATCAGAGCGATATTTGCTGTTCTGTTTGGATCGTATTCGATAGATTTAACAGTTGCAGGAATACCATCTTTATATCTCTTAAAATCAATGATTCTGTATTTTCTCTTAGCACCGCCACCGCGATGTCTTACTGTAATTTTACCCTGAGCATTACGACCAGCTTTGCTGTTCTTGGATACTGTAAGGGACTTCTCTGGTGTTGACTTTGTGATCTCAGAGAAATCGGAACCGGTCATATGTCTTCTGGAAGGTGTATATGGGTTATATGTTCTGATACCCATTTCGTTCACTCCTTTCAAGTGTCTGATTTATTGTCATGCTTATTTGCATATAATTCGTTGTGCCTTACGGCCTGATCTTAAAGGCCTTCGAAGATTTCGATGTCAGCACTTTCAGCTGTCAGTTTAACGATAGCTTTCTTTGTCTTTGCTGTCTTACCAAATGTCATACCACGTCTCTTTGTCTTACCATCGTAGTTCATAGTATTAACACTTGCTACCTTTGTTCCAGCGAACATTTTTTCAACAGCTTCTTTAACCTGAGACTTTGTTGCATCCGGATGAACCAGGAATGTATACTTCTTATCAGCCATTGCATTCATACTCTTTTCAGTGATGACTGGTTTGAGGATGACATCATAATATTTTAAATCTGCCATTATGCATAAACCTCCTGAATTGTTGCAACTGCATCCTGTGTCAGTACAAGTGTATCGTACTTCAGAATGTCATATACGTTAATAGTATTTGTAAGAGCAGTCTTTACTGTAGGAACGTTGTTAGCGGATTTGATAACGTTGTCGTTCTTTTCATTTAAAACAACCAGAGCTTTTTCAGCCTTTAAGTTATTCATAACTGCTACGAATTTCTTTGTTTTGATTTCGTCAAGTTCGAAAGAATCAAGAACGATAAGCTTGCTTTCATTAACCTTTGTTGTTAATGCAGACTTAATAGCCAGTCTTCTTTCTTTCTTGTTTAATTTGATTGAGTAATCTCTTGGCTTTGGAGCGAATACTACGCCACCGCCTGTCCACTGTGGAGATCTTGTTGAACCCTGTCTTGCATGACCTGTTCCTTTCTGTCTCCATGGCTTTCTGCCGCCGCCGCTTACTTCAGAACGTGTCTTTGCGCTCTGTGTTCCCTGACGGGATGCTGCAAGCTGAGCAACTACTGCCTTGTGCATGAGATTTTCATTAACTTCTACACCAAATACGGCATCATTCAGTTCGATTTCTCCAACCTGATTACCTTCAATATTGTAAACAGATAACTTTGCCATCTGTAATGTCCTCCTTTCTCAAACCAATTAAGCTTTTACTGATTCTTTCAGCATTACTAAAGATTTCTTTGGTCCAGGTACTGCGCCCTTAACCAGGATAAGGTTCTTCTCAGCGTCAACGCTTACAACCTCAAGGTTCTGAACTGTAACTCTTACTGCACCCATGTGACCCGGCATATGTTTGCCCTTGAATACACGGCCTGGAGTTGTTGCTGATCCGTTAGAACCTGCATGTCTGTGATATTTGGAACCATGAGCCATAGGTCCTCTGGACTGTCCATGTCTCTTGATTGCACCCTGGAAGCCTTTACCTTTTGATTTAGCTGTTGCATCTACTTTGTCGCCAGCAGCGAATACGTCTGCTTTGATTTCCTGACCTAAAGTATAGCTTTCAGCATCTTCCAGTCTGAATTCCTTAAGAAATCTCTTAGCTGTTACGCCAGCTTTTGCAAAATGGCCTTTCTTTGGTTTGTTGACCAGTTTTTCTCTGATGTCGCCAAAACCAACCTGGACTGCACTGTAACCATCATTCTCAACTGTCTTAACCTGTGTTACTACACAAGGGCCAGCCTGAAGAACTGTTACTGGTGTTAAAACTCCGTCTTCACTGAAGACCTGAGTCATACCAACTTTCGTTGTTAAAATTGCTTTCTTCATTAAGAATGCACCTCCTGTTTAAATCTACAGCGGAACGCTATTGCGTTCATCCTAGACGCATTGAGTACATCTTCGACTTTCGTCTGAATCTATATCAACCCAATACCTAAGGATTGTTTTCAATGTTATTATTTTGTTTTCATCTTGATGTCGATGTAAACGCCAGCAGGCATTTCCAGTCTGGATAATGCATCAACTGTTTTCTGATTTGGAGCGATGATATCAATCAGTCTCTTATGTGTACGCTGTTCAAACTGTTCTCTGGAATCTTTGTATTTGTGAACCGCTCTTAAGATTGTAACAACTTCCTTCTTTGTTGGAAGAGGAACTGGACCGCTCACCTTAGATCCTGTTTTCTTTACAGTTTCGATAATTTTACCAGCGCTCTGATCGATTAATTTGTGATCATACGCTTTGAGTGTAATTCTCATTACTTGACTTGCCATAAAAAAAGCCGCCTCCTTTTCGCACTATTCATTAAGTACGACAAGCGGTGACTGTACACTTTCCCGTGTGTTTCCTGATGTCAACACACACCTATTCTGTCTTACATTCTTCTATAGACAGACCTTGTTAACTTTGTACAGTGACTTGTCGCCAGTTTTCAAACTTGACATTCGCTCCACGGAACACCTGCGCAACCCTCGCAGCAACCTCACGCTTCATAGCTATCAATGTCACAAGCTTTTTTAGTATATACCATAAAATACAGGAATGCAAGTGTTTTCTTGAAAAAAATCAAACTTTTTATGTATTTGTTCAAATACACGTAACTGTTCAGAACTAACCTCCAAATGCATTCCGAATCACACGCTTTTTCTGTTTCTTCTATATATAATACTATCTATCCGCATCCAACTGCCTCCCAAAAGCACCTATCGTCCGCATCCTTGCACCCCTATCAAAAACTTCATCTGATTGATATTCAATTCAATTGTATTTATATATTGTAAAAATACGCTGCATTATTTATACTATAATAAGCAAGGATTGCGCATACACACGTATAGCACCCTGCTTTTATTGGATATAGCGTCTGTAACCACGGACCTATTGATTTTATATATTATGGAGGATATTATGTGGACTGCTGATAATTGGAAAGATTATGAAGTCATCGATACCTGCGGCGGTGAAAAGCTTGAACGCTGGGGACAGTACATTCTTGTACGCCCGGACCCGCAGGTCATCTGGAATACACCAAAAACAGATAAACGCTGGAAGAAGATGAACGGTCATTACCACCGCAGTAATAAAGGTGGCGGCGAATGGGAGTTTTTTGACCTGCCTGAGCAATGGACAATTCAGTACCACCATCTCGGCCTTTCTTTTAATTTAAAGCCATTCAGCTTCAAACACACCGGTCTGTTCCCAGAACAGGCTGCCAACTGGGACTGGTTTTCTTCTATCATTAAGAAGGCCAACCGCCCTGTGAAGATTCTGAACCTTTTTGCCTACACAGGCGGTGCTACATGTGCGGCTGCCAAAGCCGGTGCCCATGTAACCCATGTAGACGCTTCCAAAGGCATGGTGGGTTGGGCCAAGGAAAATGCCAAACTCTCCGGACTGCCTGAGACAAGTGTCCGCTGGATTGTTGATGACTGCCAGAAGTTTGTAGAACGTGAGATCCGACGCGGCAATCACTATGATGCCATCATCATGGACCCACCATCCTACGGCCGCGGCCCTAAGGGCGAAATCTGGAAGATTGAGACATCCATTTACCCATTCATCCAGTTATGCGAGAAACTGCTCAGCGACAATCCGCTGTTCTTCCTTGTGAACTCCTACACAACCGGACTTCAGCCGGCCGTTCTGACTTACATGCTCTCAACCGCTGTCAAGGCCAATCACGGCGGCCATGTCATCGCCGATGAAGTTGGACTTCCAGTATCCGGCAATGGGCTGGTACTGCCATGCGGTGCTTCAGGGCGCTGGGAACGCTAAAAACTGCATAACAAGTCTTTTATGAATTGAGATTTGTTATTCTTATGAAAAAGTTTGTAAAATGTAAAAGTAATTTCCCGATTATAGGACTTAATTCCGGGCAACTGACGTTAGTAGTAATACACTCATAAAAACAAGAAAAACGCGGCATATATAAAACAGACTCGACCGATGTTTCATATATGCAGCGTTTTTACTTTTTTTACAGATTACAGCCGTAATCGACTACCAGGGCCTGACCTGTCACAGCTTTTGACAGATCACTTGCGAAATAAAGGATCGCATTGGCCTGGTCCACTGCCTCTGCCTTTGGTACACTTCTACAAATATGCTCATTGCATGTCTTCATGAATTCCTGATCAAATGTTGCAATTTCATCTGATGAAAGCAGTGGTGTGATTGTAGGGCCCGGACATACAGCATTACATCTGATACCTTTACCTGCAAACTGAATAGCCACGTTCTTTGTCATAGCCACAACGGCTGCTTTTGCTGCACTGTAAGCAATACCTGCGTTTGCAAATACACCGCCGATGGAAGAAATATTGACGATAGAGCCTTCACCCCGTTTTTCCATATAAACAAGGGCTGCTCTTGACATGTAGAATACAGAATCCTGATTGACTGCGATAATCTGTCTCCACCAGTCATCACTGCATCTTGTAATAGACATCTGTTTGTCACCGATACCTGCATTGTTGACAAGCACATCGATGCGACCGTATTTCTTTACTGTTTCCTCTGCAATTCTGTCGCAATCTTCTCTGACACTGACATCACCACTGACTGTATAAGCTTCACCGCCTGCTGCGATAATACGATTTGCCACATCTTCCAGCTTTTCTTTTCTGCGGGCAGCAAGAACAACCTTCGCACCTTCTGCTGCTAATACTTCTGCTGTTTTCTCACCAATACCTGAGCTGGCACCTGTTACAATAATGACTTTACCTTCTACTAAACCCATATTAAAAATCCTCCGTTTTTCATAAACTTGTTTTTCTAATAGGAAGTTTACCATCCGGTCAGGCCACTGTAAAATGCTCATTCATTCATGTCGTATATAACGAAAAATGTATACTAAAATTTCCACAATTTAATACGTATGCCAGATTTGCCTATAAATTCGAAACAGCATTCAAGTCTGCTTCGCAGGCCAAAAAAAGTCCCTGCATTACTGCAGAGACTCCATGCTCTCTTTAAACAAATTGGCAAACAATCGCATCTCATCAAAGGAATGATTCTCCGGCCATGCCACACAGATGGGCATTTTCTGATCCAATTTCAAACAGGACAGATTCCTGTCAAATGCGCCCCTTGACCAGATATCTGAGATGGCAAAGCCTTTGTCCAGACTCACATCCAACAGGATTGAATCAATATTGTGGTATTCTTTTGTCTCAGGGATAATGCCTTTATCCTGCAGAAAGCCCAGCTGATACGCCTTCGGAATAGAAGTATCCTCCTGCTCAAGAAGCAGCAGTTTCTCCTTTCTGAAATCTTTCACCGTATATTCCTGTCCGTTTTCCGGCGGGCAATGCTTTCTGGAATACAGCAGCACATTCTGAAGGGGCGGCAGATCAAGAAAGGCCATATGTTCCAGCGGCACAATCAGTCCCTTCGGGCAGATACATCCGTCAATCTGATGATTGCGAAGCTGGGACAGCAGCAAACGGTAACTATAAGCCGAAAAAGTCATTTTCAATTCTTCACCGCGCGCTGACAACAACGCTTCCATTTTCTCGATCAACGGGAGAACATCCCACCCTTCCGGCACTCCGATATGAACGCTCTTTTCAAGCTGCAGAGACTCTCTCTTCGCCTCCATGGAAAGCTCCGCCAGACGTTTCTCCATCTCAACAAATAAATCATAATATTTCTTCCCAATCGGTGATAAAACAGCTCCTGTTCTTGAACGACAAAAAAGTTCCGCCCCAAACTCATCTTCCATCCGCGCGATCTGACGGCTTAAAGACGGCTGTGACGTATACAGCACCTGGGCAGCCTTTGTAAAGCTTCCCTGTCTGACAACCTCAAGAAAATACGCTATCTGCTGTGAATTCATATGAGTTTGTCCAGTGTATCCGCCGTGCAGCTCGGTTCAAAATCGTCTGTATCGCTGCAGATTCTTCCGCCCAGGGCAGCCATAATGTTGTGAAGCACTTCACGAACCGCCTCAATATCACCAGTGTCATAACTAATCTGGTACTTTGTCTTAATACCCCGCTCCTCAAACCACTGCTGGTCTGCCGGATCTATAAAACACTCCTCTGCATTCTGGAAAATCAGAGAATCAAAATTCATCTCCACTTCCATCAGATTCAGTTCCGGCCAGATATCTGCCTTTTCAAACCATTTTTCGCCTACCGCTGACTGCAGTTTTCTGGCATCCATCTCCTCATCAAAGAAATAATAGTACTCTACAATTTTGCGCACCGGCTTCTTCGTCATCACAGCCGTAATATCCTTCAACGGCTTTTTACCTGATGATTTCTTCACTGCCGCCGGCTTCTTAAAACCAGATTTCTTGCCATTCTTACCAGTTGATTTCTTCTTGATCGGATTGCCGTTATTGTCAACATTCGTCACCTTTCCTGTAAAATTTTTCATATCATGCCTCTTTTCATCTTTTCATTATACCTATTAGTCAGTTTTTATACTACCAGATTTCCACACTCTATCCCCGGCAACTCCGCTTTCAACGTCCGCATAACACCGCGCAATACATAAGCCGTCAGCCCCCAGATAATCCAATCTTTATAATAATAAAAATAGACTTTCTTATGTCCATCCCGCCAGTGATAATTCCGGCCTCCCGGTATCTGCTCATACGGAAAGTTATCCGGAGGCAGCAATCTAACAGTATTCACATACGCTGCTGGTTCTGTTTCCATAAAAAACTTTAACGGAACTGTAAAAATCTCTGCCACCTCGTCTTTATTATAAGTCATCTCATAATCTGTCAATTCGCACAGATAGACAGAAACCTTATTGTCATAGGCTGTATACAGCGTATCCATCTGCGCAATCATATGAATCTGCTCACGGGATACCTTCAATTCTTCCATCGTCTCACGGATGGCATTCGTCTCCGATGATTCATTGCCATCTCTTGCGCCGCCCGGCAGACAGATCTCTCCCGGCTGTCGTTTCAAACCGCCTGCACGTTTTTCAAAGACAACATGCAGTCCGTCTTCCTGTTTTAGCAGAGCCACCATCACTGCAAACTTACGATATTCATCTTCATCAATGGACTTCGGTATTCTGCCCTTTAATGTCTCAAACATCTCTCTACCATCCTTCTACTCAAACCGAATACCTCTGCTATTAATATTCAATACCTTTGCGCGCTTTGACTCCCTGATCAAAAGGATGCTTGATTTTCTTCATTTCAGTCAGATAATCCGCCCACTCACACAATTGTTCTGATGGATTGCGTCCCGTCAGAACAACCTCCATATCATCCGGAAACTGTTCCAGCATCTCCCTCAATTCATCCTCATTCACAAGTCCTGCATTGCATGCACCAATCACTTCGTCCATCACAAGCATAGAGAAATTCCCCTGTAAAACCATTCGAGTAATATCCCATATATAACGTTCATAAATATCTTTTGCTTCTTCCTTCTCTTCATCCGTCATCTGCCAGGTGAAACCAAACTCTGCCGGACAAAGCCAGATCTGCATATTCTCCATATCTTCCATAGCTTCTATTTCACCGGATTTCGCCGGTTTAAGAAATTGTGTAAAAAGCACTCTTCTGCCGCTTCCTGCACACCGTACCGCCAGCCCTACCGCTGCTGTTGTCTTGCCTTTACCATCCCCGGTATAAATATGATGCATGCCTATGCCCCCTCGTAAATTACCATATTATGTAACTGTTCAGAGCTAACCTCCAAAATGCTACGCATTTCGTCCGTGCGCTACATTTCCTGCCACAAAATCACATGCGATCTGTCTCCTTTTTCACGCATCGCTTTCAGATCGATCAGACGCTGATTCCTGCTGCCCCTGTATAAAAGTTCCAAATCACGTTCAACAATCAGAAATGGGCCATCCACCAGAACATCCACTACATTGAGTAATGCGGTCACATCCGGCTCTGTCTCTGCTCTTTTCAAAAGCTGCTCATACGTATAACCACTGTAACACATTAGATGCATGCCTGCCTTCTTTATCTGCTGACCAAGAATCGCCAGCGGCCCCGGCTGGCAGAAAGGCTCTCCGCCTGAAAAAGTTACCCCGTACAACAGTGGATTCTCCTTGATCTCTGACATGAGTTGACCAAGGGTTACACGCTTGTTCTCTTCAAAACTGTGTGTCTGCGGATTGTGGCATTCCGGACATCCATGCGGACATCCCTGCACAAATATAGTATACCGCAGGCCCGGCCCATCCACAATAGAATCATCCACAATTCCGCTGATATTGAGTGTTTCGGCTTCCCAGTTGTCCATTTTTCTTCTCCTGTTTCTATGTTGACGATAATTTTGAAACCTCCATAGTTCTCGCTACAGTTTTTTATGTCTCAAAATTATCTGTCTTTCTATACAATCTCTGATACCAGAAAAATCGGCCGCTACCGGGCAGCCGATTTTTCTTTTGTGTAGGTTATATTTTAGCCAAGTATATGTCTAGCACTATCACTTAACTAATAGTTTATATGTTCCTTAGTTCAGGCCATGTTTTACGCGGTCGTGTTCTTCTGCACGTTTTGCGTCGTTGAATCGGTCTGTTGTACCTACAAGGTAACCTGTGATTCGACGGATTCTTTCAAATTTCACGCCTTCACCTACTACTGCACTATTTGCTGCTGCATCCGCATTCCTGAGTTCTTCTCCAGTCATGTTCAATTCCTCCTGCCATAATTTCTTCATCCGTGTACACCGGTACATTCGGATATTTCTTTCTGAGTTCCTTAAGGAAAGCCAGGCTGACCGGTTCTCCTTCTTTACGTCCGCATCGCGGACAGATATCATCTATAACGCCTGTGTATCCACACACCGGATCACGGTCTACCGGATGGTTCACGGAACCATAACCGATGCCTTGCTCCTTCATGTATCGGATCACAGATTCAAATGCCTTCAGGTTCTTACATGTGTCACCGTCCAACTCGACATAGCTGATATGTCCCGCATTGGTCAGTGCATGATAAGGTGCCTCCAGCTGAATTTTCTTATAAGCCTTAATCGGATAATAAACAGGCACATGGAATGAGTTAGTATAGTACTCTCTGTCTGTTACGCCCGGAATCTTGCCGTATTTCTTCTGATCAATCCGGACAAAACGACCGCTTAAACCTTCTGCAGGTGTTGCCAGCAATGTAAAGTTCAGGCCTGTCTTCCGGGATTCTTCATCCATACGATTGCGCATATGACCGATGATCTCAAGTCCCAGCTTCTGGGATGCTTCTGATTCACCATGATGCTTGCCTGTCAGTGCCTTCAATGTCTCTGCCAGACCAATGAATCCGACGCTCAATGTACCATGCTTCAGAACCTCTGCTACACTGTCATCCATATCCAGATGTTCTGAATCAATCCAGATACCCTGTCCCATCAGGAACGGATAGTTTCTGACAACCTTGGAACACTGAATCTTGAAACGGTGCATCAGCTGACGGATAACAAGATCTATCATATCATCCAATGACTTGAAAAACTTGTCAATGTCGCCATGGGCTTCGATACCCAGACGTGGCAGGTTAATGGATGTGAAGCTTAAATTGCCTCTGCCGCAGGTTACTTCCTTGGTCGGATCGTAGACATTGCCCATAACCCTTGTACGGCAACCCATGTAAGCAACTTCTGTATTATAATCACCCGGACGATAATACTGAAGATTAAACGGCGCATCAATAAAACTGAAGTTTGGGAACAGACGCTGCGCAGAAGTCTTTAAAGCCAACTGGAACAGGTCATAGTTCGGATCACCCGGATTGAAATTCACACCTTCCTTAACCTTAAAAATCTGAACCGGGAAGATTGGGGTCTCTCCGCCGCCAAGGCCATCCTCTGTAGCGGTCAACAGATTCCTGATCACCATTCTGGCTTCCTCGGATGTATCTGTGCCGTAATTAACAGAGCTGAACGGCACCTGGGCACCGGCACGGGAATTCATAGTATTCAGATTATGGATCAGGGCCTCCATTGCCTGATGGGTTTGCTTCTCTGTCGTCTTCAACGCTTCAGCAACAGCAAAATCATGTGCCTTCTTCAAATCTTCCTCTGAAATTCCCTCAGGTTTCAGTGCCAGCAAAGCTTTGCCGTAGGCATCCATATTGGCAATGCGCAGTTCCTCTGTAATCTCGGATTTCGCACGGGCAATGATAGCAGCTGCCTGTCCATCATCAATACCTGCCTCCAGCCGCATGCTGGCTGCCAGCCATGTATAATATTCCTTGGCATACGTCTTCTTCACGCCGTCTGCCATCGCATAATCAAAGTTCGGAACGCTCTGTCCGCCATGCATCTCGTTCTGATTGGCCTGGATCGTGATACATGCCAGTGCTGCATAGCTGATAATGGACTGAGGCTCTCTCAGATGCCCATGGCCGGTTGAAAAGCCATTCTTAAACAGCTTGATCAGGTCAATCTGACAGCAAGTCTCTGTCAGCATATAGAAATCCTTGTCATGGATATGGATATCACCGTTGATATGGGCTGCTGCGATATCCTTCGGCAAAACATAATTATCAACGAAATACTTCGCACCTTCTGAACCGTATTTCAGCATTGTACCCATGGCCGTATCGCCATCAATATTTGCGTTTTCTCGCTTGATATCTTCATCCATGGCACTGGAATAGGTCAGCTTGGAATAAATATCCATCAGATCGGATTCCGTCTGACGGATCTTCGTGTGCTCAGCACGATAGAGAATGTATGCCTTGGCAGTCTTCGCATAATCAAAACGGATCAACGTCTCCTCCACAACATCCTGTACATGCTCAACTGTGACAACTTCATCCGGGTTCAGCTGACTGCACACTTTCTGTGTCAGGTAAGACAGATCAGCCGGTTCCATCACCTCATCTTCAACTGCCATATTGGCTCTGCTGATAGCATTCAGAATCTTCACTGAATCAAACGCCACCATCTGGCCATTTCTTTTTTGTATCTTCTCTATCATCCGTTTACGCTCCCTCTATAGTCTATTTGCTATAAGCTATAAGCCTTCAATCGCACATGTTCTGCGCTGTTTTCCGGTCCTAAGACTTTATTTTGAATTTGTTTTATGTTCGTATATATGGTGCTTATAAATCTTACACGATACAACATTTAGTATTATATTGTGATTTCAATAGAATGTCAATGCTATTGACAGTGTTTTATAATTTCATACTTCATACTGTATACAGTTGTTCCTGTTCCACTTACCGATTCAGTATCTCCCATATATCCGACGGCTGATCTGCAATCGCTACAGGATCGTATGATGCCAGTAATTCACGCTCTCTGAATCCCCAGCTCACCAGTATACAGTCCATTCCTGCATTGCGGGCTGTCGCAGCATCCACCTCAGAATCTCCGATGTACACAGCATGTTCAACGGTGGAACCCAGACGCTCCAAGGCTGTAAAAACAGTGTCCGGCGCAGGTTTCTTCCTGATCCCGGCAGCCTCATTCTCACCAATAGATACCGGAAGCAGCTCTCCGAAATAACATCTGCTGAGCTGACATACGGCGTCATGAAACTTGTTGGACACAATGGCCATCTTGAAGTGTTCTGCCTGCAGCTGCTTCAAAAGTTCAGGTATTCCGTCATAGGCACGTGTTTTCACCTCTGAATGTGCGGCATAGTAGGCTTTAAACCACTCATAGATTGCCTGAAAATCCTTTGCTTCCTTTCCTTCCGGCACTGCCCGGTCCATCAGATTCAGCACGCCGTTGCCGACAAACTGACGTACTTCATCCAATGTCCGCTCCGGTCTTCCAAAATGCTTCAGCGCTGCATTGACACCATCTGCCAGATCCTCCAGTGTATTTAACAGTGTTCCATCCAGGTCAAAAATAACCGTATCATATCGTCTGCTCATTTTTACCTCCGTTGTACCGAAAAATTTCCGTAATGCCTATTATACACCTTTTTATTTTCCCTGCACAGTATTTTTTGCTCAATACTTTGCCATTTACTGGTAGAACCAGTTTGTTTCTTTTATACACATTTCTTTTCAAAATGTCGTTTTTATTGGTCATCCTTTTTCCGAATCTCTTTTCTTATCTGATCCTTTGCCAATATGCCTCTTGATTTTTGAAAAAAACGCTGTATAGTAGTATCCATGATATAGATTAATACATTTTAATAAGAAGAAAGAGGCGATTTAAATGACTGACAGAAAACATATAGATCCTACAATTTATACCACACGTCCTACGGATGAGCGTCTCGAGAAAGAAAATCGCGTTTACGATCTTCTTGAAGAATTGAGCATACCTTTTGTCCGCATTGACCACGACGCTATGAACACCATTGATGAATGCCAGGATGTTGACAAGTTTCTGGGTGTCGAGATTTGTAAGAACCTGTTCCTCTGTAATTCACAGAAGACGAAGTTCTACCTTCTGATGATGCCGGGACACAAGAAATTCGTCACACGGGATTTCTGCAAACAGATCAATTCATCCAGATTATCCTTTGCTCCGCCGGAATATATGGAAGCCTATCTTGATCTGACCCCGGGCTCTGCAAGTATTCTCGGACTGATGAATGATCACGAGCACCATGTTCAGCTTGTCATGGATCAGGAAGTTGTCGATCAGCCATTGATTGGATGCCACCCATGCATCAACACTTCCAGCCTCACATTGGCCACCAACGACGTTCTGAACAAGTTTCTGCCGTATACGAACCACGACGTTCTTTACGTCAATCTCTAAGTATATTGTTTATGCACACTGCATAATTCTGATGTATATGTCAAAAGACTGCCGATATGATGAACCATCTGCATCATCATATGGACAGTCTTTTCTTTAAAGCAATCTTCATTCCCTGTGCCGCTACATCTGCTTGCGCACAATCTTGTACTCATCCCCCATCTGAAAATACGGGCAGTTATAGTAGGTATCCTGCATGAAATGGGCCATTTCATCCTCATCCAGATCCACTTCACAGGTATAGCACTCATAATCTTCATCATAGGTATAATTCATACATATATCGCAGCTTGAGATTCTTTTCTTTTCTGTTTTCTTGTTCATCATCCGTCTCCCTCAAAAATAATATTTACATTTGTGCTATTTTGGTGTAAACTAAATCCATTAATAACTATTACTTGTTTAAAAGAAGGTTTTTCCATGTGTCTATTATACCACGCATTCAGACAACGGAATATTTTTTATCACTATATTTATTGAAGGAAGATGGATTTTATTCATCTTCCTTTTTTGTTTTATCACAGCAAAGGAGTAACACAGCATGCAAAAGAACATCTCAAAAACCCTTCACAATTTTTTGATCATTTCCCTGGGCAATCTGATTTATACTGTCGCTGTTGCCTTTTTTATTCTTCCGAATAATCTGATCACCGGCGGCACAACAGGACTGGCGCTTTTCGGTCAATATATGTTCCATATACCGATCACAGCCTTTGTCTATGTCTTCAATATTGCCATGTTCCTTCTCGGTGCCTGGGTCCTTGGCAAAGCATTTGCCCTGACAACAATCCTCAGCACATTTGAGTATCCGTTTTTCTTAAGCATTCTGCAGCTGCTGTCCAGCCGTGTAGGCCCTCTGACAGATGACAGGATGCTTGCCACCCTTTTTGCCGGTGCAGGTATCGGTATCGGACTCGGGCTTGTTATTCAGGCCGGTGCCTCCACAGGCGGTATGGATATTCCACCCCTTGTCATTGAGAAGAAGCTCGGTTTCCCGGTTTCCGTCAGTCTGTATTTATTTGATTTCTGCATACTCATCCTGCAGATTTTCATTTCGGACAGAGAACAAGTGCTCTACGGCATCCTTCTGGTTGTTCTGTACACCGTTATCCTGGATCGCCTGCTCATCAACGGCAAACGTCAGATTCAGCTGAAGATCATCAGTCCGGAGTATCAGCAAATCAACAAAAAAATCCAGACAGATCTGGATCGCGGAACAACCCTCCTTTCTATCGAAGGCGGTTATACCGGCCGTCCAACCTATGCTGTACTGACGGTTGTCTCCCCCCGTGAACTTTTTAAACTTCAGGAGCTGATCCATGCCACTGACCCAAACGCCTTCATTACCATCAATGAAGTCCGTGAAGTTCGCGGCCGCGGTTTCTCCCTGCAGAAGGAATATCACTAATAAACAGGACATACTTCCAGATGTTCTAAATATACAAAAGGCATTTCCCCGATGAAGAGAAATGCCTTTTTGCTATTTGACACCGGTACGTGTACCCGCTTTGAGTGCACCTTTATCGCATCGGTTGCCCCATGAATCGATCAGCATGTCATCTCTGTATACACAGATGATCTCGCAATTATTCGGACAGCGTCCGCAGTTGATCTCTCTTGTCTTAAATACCATATCTTCAACAGAGAAATCAAAGACTTTCTTCTTATTGCCCTTTCCTGCCAAAATCGCAATACCGAGGGCACCCATGAGATGTCCGTTCTCATCCACGATGATATCGCAGCCCAGCGCCTTCTTAAAAGCCTCCACAACACCGATATTCTTGCTCACACCGCCCTGGAATACAACCGGTGAGACAATCTTCTTGCCTTTACCCACATTGTTCAGATAGTTGTTGACAACAGAACGGCAGAGACCGGCAATAATATCCTCTTTGGTATGGCCCATCTGGATCTTATGCACCAGATCCGATTCCGCAAAAACCGTACATCTTGCCGCCAACTGCGTAGGGTGTTTGGATGTCAGAGCGATCTTGCCGAAATCTTCGACTTCCACGCCCAGACGCTTTGCCTGGCTTGAAAGGAAAGAACCTGTTCCGGCTGCACACAACGTATTCATCGCATAATCCACAGCAACGCCGTTTTCCACAAGGATAATCTTGGAATCCTGTCCGCCGATTTCAAGAATCGTCCGTACATCCGGATAAAGTGTAGTTGTTCCCACTGCATGGGCTGTGATCTCATTCTTCACCATGGTTGCGCCCAGCATGGCACCTACCAGCTTTCTGGCACTGCCTGTCGTACCTGTTGCCACGATCTGATATTTCTCTTTGTCAAACTGCTTCTCCAGAAGCTCGATCAGTTTTCTCGCTGCGCCCATCGGATCGCCTTCTGTCCAAATATATTCACTGGCCAGAATCTTGTAATTTTTATCTATAATAACACCTTTGGTCGAAATCGAACCTATATCAACACCAAGATATGCCTCTTCCATTTAGACAACCTTCTTTCTCATACTTATCATGTCGTAAAATGCTTCCACACGGGTCTCAAGTCCCGTATCACTTGTCTGTGAATCGTAAGTCAGGTATAATACCGGTATCTTATAATCCGCACTGATATTCTGAAGAATCGGCATAACGTCAATCTCCGGTGTACAGCCTGCAGATTTCACATGAATGATACCATCAAAGCCATTGACCGCATAATTCTTCGCACACCAGATATTGGCTGTGGATGTCGGTCCCATCTCATACTGACAATATTCGGCAATCTGAACGCCAAGATTCTTCTGTCCCTTATAGTGCAGATTTCGATTGGTAATATTCATCCAGCGATGCACTTCCACACCCATATCCGCCAGCTTCTGTTCAAGATCCAGATTGGAGAAAGGATCCATGACGGTAAAATATTCTCCGACGATACCCACTCTTAAAGGCTGCTCCGGCTTGTCCATCGGAATACGGTTAAATTCACGTTTTGCTTCGCGATAGCCTTCCTCCACATCCTTCTTGGACTTCGCCATATTCATCGCCAGATAAAATCTGTCCAACGCTTTCTTATAGTCACCTTTGTTGAGTTCAAAACCGCAATTTCTGTAGTATTCTGCCTCAATCTCATCGATATATTCCACCATCTTCAGACCCTCTGCAGCGGCCAGTGTAAACTTTGCCAGACTCATCTTCGGATTGATCCGGCGCAGCGCCTTCAGATAATCTCTGTTCTTGCCCGTTGTATATTCTGCCAGATTGATCATCTCAAAATTATAGCCGAGATCACGGATAATCTGTTCCTGAAGTTCGCCGTAATAACCCAGGCGGCATAATCCCATGGTCATAACCAGAGTATCTGCACCTGCTTCCAGTGCATCGATCATACTTCCTAATGTGCTTTTAAAAGGTGCACAGACATAATCCGGGCTGTATCTCGAACCAATCTCCAGTGTCCGCCTTGTCATCTTCGGCGGCATGATAAACTGCGCGTCCAGACCGCATTCCACAAAGTAGCGAACCACACTGTCGTAATTAGCTACCATTGGAAATGACACCTTCTTTTTTCCTATGTCCATTACAGTACCCCCTTCTTCAGCTTCAGGATATCCGTGAAGCTCTCAAGTCTCGTCTCCAGTCCGGCGGTACCATCCTGATTGTCCAAAACAATATTCAGAATCGGAAGTCCGGTGAACTTACGAATAATCATCTCATTCACCATAGAATCCGGTCCGCACGGAAATGCGCTGAGGAGAATCAGACCATCCACCTTGTCACGATGCATCTGGATACTGCCCATCAGTTCACGGCTCAGCTCCCACTTCAGCGTCTTTGATACCTTCGCACTCTGCTTCAGTGCTTCCTTACGATCTACAACATCTGCGCGGATCGGCATCACTTCCATACCCTTCAGGTAATCAATAACAGGCTGTCCGATGTAAGCATCGCCTAACACATAGCTGTGGGCAACGATCAATACCTTAATACCCTGTGACTTATACAAAGCTTCCTCTTCGTGAACCTTCTTCTTCCAGTCTTCACTTTCGTTCCTCTTCGCCCTCTTATAAGCCTTCTGTGCCGTCTTCCTATCATAGCCGAGGGCTGTTCCGAGATCCACAAAAGCCTTCTCTTCATCAACCTTCTGAAGGGCATCTACATTGTAGGCAACAAACTTCTGATCCGTATTACGGAACACATTACAGACAACGTCATATAGTGATTCAAACTTCGTACACATATTCCGGTGCAGACCGAAATTGCTGATTCTCGGAACAAGAATATAATCACACTTTCCGATCAGCGACTGAATATGGCCCAGATAAATCTTGGTGGAAAGACAGGCTTCATCAATTGCCAGTGCTGAGCCCGCTTCAATCATCGCTTTATTGGTAGGCTTGCTGACAATACCCTTCATACCCAACGCTGAAAAAAATGACTTCCACAACACTTCATAACGATCATACAGCATCGCCCTTGGCAGTCCGATCACAGGTGCCTTCACACTGATGGCTGCCGTACTGTTTCTTTCCTTCATCTCTATATCCTTTCTGTGTATGCACATCTAAAATTCATTTCACTTTTTCTTTGCGTCAGCGGCCTTTTCCGCCTCCTGCACACTATATTATCATTTTAATGAAACGTAATGTCAACATACGATTTTCACCATTTGTCGCATACATTTTACTGACATTTTCCGACTGTTTTTTCTTATGATTTTTCCTTGAAAAATATCTGTTTTCATAAATTCAGAGCACAGAAAAGCTGATGCCTTATTCTCTGTGCATCAGCTTCTCTTATTGCTTATCAATACGCTTTGTGTCCTATGTATAATCCCGGCAAAGTCCGTCCGATATTACTTTGCAGCAGCCGATCTCTTCTTCAATTCATGGGGATAATAATGTTCTTTGTCAGGCATAATCACTGTACCCACGCCGATAATACTGAAAATCTCCACCAACAGCGCATGGGCCATCTTTGACCCCAGAATATGCACCCTCGGCACCCCCTGCTCAATCATCTGAAGGGCATAGGTCACTTTCTGAAGCAGTCTGCCCTCAAACTTTCCTGCTACATACATCTTGACCACCTCATCACAGGTCATCTGTGAAATAATATGGCCTTCATCATCTCTGATGCCGTCTTCTTTGCCCAGAAAAAGCACCTTCTCTGCACCGGTTGACACGGCAATTTCCTTCGCAGCCTCTTCCGGCAGAATCGGTGTGTCCTCATTGTCAATATCATTCGGCGTAATAACCGGAATATAATCATTGTCCAGTGTCATATGAATAGTCTGCAGATCGATACCGCAGATACCCACGGCCTTTACCCCGCAGAATTCAATCATCTTGGCAATACGTTTGTTCTCACGGAATTTGTCATGTCCCATCTTGGTATCGTGAACAACAATCGGACGCATACCGATGGATTTCATCAACGCAATGTCACGCATAACTTCCTGTTCTTCCTCATCGGTCAGGATATTGCTGCATCCGAAACTGATAATAATAATCTTCTGGTTAAAATCTCTGATATATGGCAGAGAATCTACTAGAATCTGTGCCTTATCTTCTATTTCATGGTATAAATTATGATCCATTTCTTATCCTCTTTTCATACTTACGGATTCTATGGGCGAATGTTCGCATTGATCTGCTGTGCCTCATTCTCCCTGTCCTGTCCACCAATGCATTCCGGCCGCAGAACATACATTATCATTATACCCATATTTTGTATAAAATTGCAATACAAATACATACCCCTTCCCAAAATTCTGTGGTACAATGTTACTGTTCAGCGCCGGTCATCACCGTTCTGAACTATCCTATTAAAATGATCCAGGAGGATTCCCATGAATATATATGAAGTACAACCGATTTTTAGCCATCCGACACATCCTTTTGAGCTGACCATCGATACGCCGGGTTCCAAAAGCATTACCAACCGCGCTCTGATGCTGGCTGCCCTTGCCAATGGTGAAACGCTGCTGAAAGGCGCCCTGTTCAGTGACGATTCCAGGAACTTCCTGCAGTGTTTAAAGGATCTTGGTTTTGATGTCGTGGTTGATGAACCGGCCCATACCGTTCGCGTCACAGGTCTTGGCGGCCGCATCCCGAAAGAAACAGCCGCTATCAATGTTGGAAGTGCCGGAACCGCTGCCCGTTTCCTGACAGCCATGCTGGGCTGTGCCAAAGGTGTCTGGCATCTGGATGCTTCCGAACAGATGAAGAAGCGTCCCATGGCTGCCCTTTTAAACACTTTAACAGATCTGGGCTGCCGCATTGACTGCCATGAAAAGGAAGGCTATTTTCCCTTTACCATCTATTCAGAAGGTATCACCGCTTCAGAGGCCACTGTAGATATCGGCGACAGCAGTCAGTTCTTAAGTGCCCTTCTCATGGCCGCTGTGATGATGGATCATGATTTTGCCATTCATATCAGCGGCAATCATGGTTTTTCCTATATTCATATGACCACCGCCATGATGCGTCAGTTTGGTGTCGAAATTGCTGTTTCTGACGATCAGACATGGCGAATCCCGGGAAATGCCGCTTATCAGGCACAGGATTATCAGATTGAACCGGATGTATCAGCTGCCGCCTATTTCTACGGCATGGCTGTCCTCTCCGGCGGCAATGTCCTTGTCCGACACGTTCACTTTGATTCCCTGCAGGGAGATGTGGCACTGCTTCGCACCTTCGAGAAAATGGGCTGCAGTGCTGAGAATACACCGGAAGGTATCCGCCTGACCGGTCCTGCACAGGGCAGACTCCACGGCATCGATATCGATATGAGCAGCTTTTCCGACCAGGCTTTGACCATGGCTGCTATTGCGCCATTTGCCGACAGTCCGACTTTTATCCGCGGCATCGGCCATATCCGTCTTCAGGAGAGTGACCGCATGGCTGCGATCGTGGAAAATCTTTCCCGTATGGGTATCCATGCGGCAATTCAAGGCAATGATATCTATATTGAACCCGGCACCCCGCATGCGGCCACCATTGAAACCTATGACGACCACCGTGTGGCCATGGCCTTCTCACTGACGGGACTTCGCACACCGGGTATCATCATCAGCAACCCGCTTTGCTGCCGGAAAACATTTGAAAATTATTTTGACGTACTGGATGCGATCTGTCGAAACTATCTGAAATAATTTTTGCACACATTTATCATCCAACCAAAAAGGAAGCGACCAAAATCCGCAGATTCTGATCGCTTCCTTTTATTTTATTTACTTTAACATATTTACTTCGACATAAGACAGATTCACCATACAAAATTGATTTCAAGCCGAAAGACAAACCATTGGTCGGTATGCCGGGCTCTAAACACTTTATTCTACTGTAACAACTTTTGCCAGGTTTCTTGGCTTATCAACATCCAGGCCTCTGTCCATGGATACATAATATGCCAGCAGCTGCAGTGCTGCTGAGGCAGGGAATGCCATTGCCACATCATCCATGGCAGGAAGCGTGAACACATGTGTATAATCTGCATCTGCCAGATCAATGCCGTCCTTAACCAGTACCACAACACTTGCACCGCGTGACTGAACCTCTCTGATGTTAGAAAGCTCCTTATCGCGGACACGTTCCTGCGTTACAAGGGCAACAACCGGTGTCTTCTCTGTGATCAGTGCAATTGTACCATGCTTTAATTCGCCGGATGCATAAGCTTCTGTATGAATATAAGAAACTTCCTTCAGCTTCAGTGCGCCTTCAAGAAGGATGGCATAATCAAGACCACGACCCAGCATGAAAGCATTTTTGGCTTCCAGAAGGCCTCTGGCAATGTGATGCATCTCTTCTTTTCTGTCCAGTACCTGCTGAATGGCATCCGGAGCCTGCATCAATGCATCAACAAAAGCTTTTTCCTGTTCTTCATTGAATGCACCTCGCACAACAGCCATACGGCCGATTAAGGCAAATAAAGCTGCCATCTGTGTTGTATAAGCCTTTGTACTTGCAACAGCAATCTCAGGACCTGCATAAGTGTACATGACATAATCACTTTCACGGGCGATAGAAGAACCCTTTACATTGATCACAGCAATACTCTTCGCGCCCTGGCTTCTTGCATACTTCAGCGCTTCCAGTGTGTCAATGGTTTCACCGGACTGGGAAATTGCCAGAACCAATGTCTTGTCATCAATGACAGGATCCATATACATAAACTCAGATGCGTATTCCACATCCATATGCATACGAAGGATTGAACGTATCAGAGACTGTGCAACCAGACCGGCATGCATTGCTGTACCGCATGCTACCACGCAGACACGTTCACAGTTCTTCAGAACATCATCCGGCACACCGTCTGCTTCCAGAGAAATGCGTCCATCCACATATCTAGGTGCCAGTGTTGCCTTGATCGCTTCCGGCTGTTCCATGATTTCTTTCTCCATATAGAATGGATAGTTGCCTTTGCCTGCTCTTGTTGTATCCCAGTCAATATCCAGGAATTCTGCCTCGCAAAGTTCATTCTTCATATTATAAACACGGATGTCATCTGTATGCAGTTCAACGACGTGATATTCAGGAACTACCATATAGCTTGTTGCCTGACCGCCAAGAGCAGCCACATCAGATGCCAGCATGGTACCGTCTTCACGATAAGCGGCAACGATTGGGCTGACATTACGGATAGCAAAAATCACATCCGGGATATCATCAAAAATAACCACAAGGGCAAAAGTACCTTTTAGGCATTTCACTGTCTGGAAAAGTGCTTCGTGCGGATCACCTGTATAAAAACGGTTCAATACCGCAGCAACAACTTCACTGTCTGTATCAGAAATCAGTTCATCCGCCAGGCCAAAATGATCCTTCAGCTCTTCATAATTCTCAATAATACCATTGTGAACCAATGTGACACGTCCTGCACGATGCGGATGTGCATTCACATCGCTGACACCGCCATGGGTTGCCCAACGTGTATGACCAATACCGCAAATACCATTCACCGGATTAGCCTTCCATACCTTTTCAAGGTCTGCTACTCTTCCGGCACGCTTGCGGATCTGCACCTGACCGTTTGTCTCATCAACAATTGCCATACCGGCACTGTCATAACCACGATACTCCAGCAGTTCCAATGCATCAAGAATCTGCTTCGCAACACTCTGTTTACCTGTATAACCTACTATTCCACACATAATTTTTCCTCACTATCTATATCTTTACGTATCGGACTGTCTGCACAGTTCCGATACTTCTTATAATCACTTCGTCATTTCATTCTTAATAATATGACTTATCAGTTCCCGTTATATTGTTTTTGTTTTGCAGTTGCCTGCATATTTGTCAATATATACGCACCGGGCTGTACGAAAGGGCATCCGCCGAATCTTCGATCACCCTTCTCCTCGTTAACCGGATCACTCCGGTACATGGCGCTTAAAGAAAAAATTATGGTGAATCCATCTATTCAATTGTCAAAGTTTCTTTTGTATACTATAACAAGTCAGCTGTTTTGTCAAGTTTTCTCTTCATCTGCAGACCTGACAGTTTTCTCTTCATCTGCAGACCTGATTGCGGCGCACTTCCCTGATATTATCCTAAGCAAACATCTGCACCACCCAATAAATTGCTCCCAGTACCCAGCTGGTGACAATGCCGTACAGGATCACCGGGCCTGCAATGGTAAATATCTTGCAGCCCACACCAAAAACTTCTCCTTCAGCTTTAAATTCCAGTGCACATGCTGCCACCGAATTGGCAAAGCCTGTAATCGGCACCAGATAGCCCGCACCGGCAAATTTTGTGATGGGCCCCACCCAGTTCAGACATGTAAGGATCACACTGATCAATATTAACGACAGCGTTGTATATCCTGACACCTCATCCTTCATAAGTCCCATACTGCCGTACCAATCCGAAAACATCTGCCCGATGGTGCAAATGAAGCCTCCGCTAACAAATGCTTTCAGCATATTTAAAAGGCAGTTATGTTTCGGTGTTACCTGCTTCACGTAATCATTATATCGTTTATCCCGCCTCTTCCTGGCAGCCTGTTTTTCATCTTCCATCCGTTTTTCACCTTTTGTCTGTTTTTCATTTTTTGTCTGCTTTTCACTTTCCATCTGTTTCATTCACACCTTTCTTCTGATCAATCAGTATCCCGCCTCCATATTCTTCAACCTATACCTGCTTTTATTTTATACTGGCATTTATGTCAATATGAAATACCACATCCAGGCCCCCAGTGTTTTGCCGACGGCCATCCAGAAAATAACGACACCGATGCCCTGACGGATACCGATTCTTTGGAAAAACACCGGCAACGCATCCAGCACCTCTGCAATCGCTCCGATCAGACACCCGATAAATATCCCGACCAGAAGGCCTGCTGCACCTGCCAGAAACATCCCTGCCGGTATTTTTACTGCTGTATCTGTCAGCCATACTGCATTACCAAGCGCACCACCCAGCACAAACATCCATTCATACCATCCGCCATAGGCCGTCGTGTGAGTGATCGTCATTAACCGATGGGGAATTCCCGTAATTACAAGGAAGGTAAACAATCCCGCCGCCACTGCGATTCCGCCCGACATACCGATCCCCCATAAAATCAATGCCTTCATTTTCTCTGTTCCTCCATTAAAACTTTTTCTGCAGCCTTCTAAATACATCGTTATTTCGAAAATGATGTATTAGTCAAGATCCGCCAGGATTTCCTGCGCAATTTTTCTTTCATTGAACGGCAAATAGTCTCCTTTGATCTCCTGATACTGTTCATGGCCCTTTCCCGCCAGGATCAAAATATCTCCCGGCCGTCCCTGTGCCAGCATAAACCGCATGGCTTCTTTACGATCAACCATCATTTGATATTGTCCCTTTGTTTCCTTCATTCCCTCCTCAATTGTCTGCATAATCCGCTCCGGTTCCTCATATCTTGGATTATCCGATGTAATCACTGTAAAGTCTGCATATTTTCCTGCCACACAGCCCATCTCTCTGCGCCTTGCTGCTGATCTGCCTCCGCCGCATCCGAAAAGAACCCACAGTTGTCTCGGATGATACCGGCGCATCGTCTCCAGTATATTTTTCAGACTCATGGCATTATGGGCATAATCAATCAGAAGCAGATATCCCCTGTCATTGTCAATAACTTCCACCCTTCCGGGAACACGGATTGTCTTCAGTGCTTTTCGGATAATCTCCTGATCAATACCATAGTGTCTGCATACGGTGATTGCCGCCACTGCATTATAAACAGAAAACTCCCCCGGTGCTGATACTGCATATTCTTCCCCATTGACTTTAAAAAATGTACCTAATTGTCCGTTACGGTTGACTAACATTATATCTGAAGCCTGAACATCCGCTTTTTGCCTACAGCTATAGGTACAAACCTGACATGAGGCATCTTTAAATATTTCCCTATAATAGGGATCATCTATGTTGCCGATCCCAAAGCAGCACTTTTGAAACAGCAGACTTTTATAATGCGCATATTCCGCCATATCTTTATGTTCTTTCGGGCCGATATGATCTCTTCCAAGATTCGTAAAAACCCCCACATCAAATAAAATGCCATCCGAGCGGTGAAGTTTTAATCCTTGAGAAGAGACTTCCATCACTGCAAAACGGCATCCGCTGTCTGCCATTTTTCTCAGATAACGCTGAATATCAATCGCCTCCGGTGTTGTCCGCTCCGCCCGTTTTTTCTCTTCACCAATCTCATAATCTATTGTGCCCAGAAGGCCCGTTTTATACCCGGCGGCTTCCAGAATATCCCGGATCATAAACGTTGTGGATGTTTTTCCCTTTGTGCCGGTAATCCCGATCACTTTTAATTCCTTTGACGGATAACGATAAAAAGCTGCTGCCGCCCAAGCTGCTGCTTCTCGCGTATTTTGCACAGATACAATCGTCATTTGCTCAGGCAGCTTCAGTTCCCCATATGCGGATGTCTTTTTCTCAGCCTGCTTCAGATTTCCATGCACGGATGCCGACTTCTTCCAGAAAGCCTCTTCAATCAGGCATGCTGCTGCTCCTCTCTCTGCTGCTTCTTGAATATATTGATGTCCATCCTGCTCCATACCCTTAATGCAGATGAACAGGCTGTTATTTGTTACCTCTTTCGAACACATTGCAATGGATGCTATATCAGTATCCCAGCTGCCCTGACACAATACTGCCGGAATCCTTTCAAACAATGCTTTCAAAATCATGACATAACTCCAAAAATGGGGTTATACTATATTATGTTTCAGGATGATGTTTGACTCACTTCCAATGTAAGTGTATATTTCCATATTTATACATTTTTTTATGCATTTTATGTCCTATAGGCTTTATTCCATTAAATTGACAGACCAGTTGACCCGTGTTATAGTGCAGTAAACTTAAGAAATGTCTGATATCTCATTCGATCACAGACATTGATTTATTGGAGGCAATCATGTTTGAATTATACGGCTGTCCGACCCACTACGGCGTCGGTGCAAAGGGATTAATCAAAAGTATCGACTATTTAACAGAAAATTTTAAAAATCTTCAAATGAATAAAATTCCAGAAATCACGTGTAAGGAACCTTTCCGTGCCAATCTGAAGAATCTCGAAAGTGTATGCGCTACCTGCGAAGGCATTGCCAAGCAAGGTTACCATATTCTAACATCCGGGCATCGTCCTTTGATGATTGCCGGAGATCACAGTGCCGCCATGGGTTCTGTATCCGCTACATCTGTTTATACCAAAGGCGAAACCGGGCTGATCTGGATTGATGCGCACCCGGATATCAACACTGACAAGACAACGGTTACCGGCAATATTCACGGAATGCCGGTGGCTGCACTTCTGGGACTTGGTGAACCTTCCCTGACACATTTTCTGGATGACAGCATCAAGTTAAAATCAGGCAACATTGTTATGCTTGGCCTGCGTGACATTGATCCGCCGGAAGCAGAAATTCTCAAAGAACACCATATTCGTTATTATAAATGGGATTATATTATGGAACACGGTCTTCAGAACTGTCTGAACGAAAGTATTGACTATCTCAGCCACTGCCCGGCTGTTCATGTCAGCTTCGATATTGATTCCATGAATCCGAAGCTGATGCCTGGCGTCTCCGTTCCCGTTCCGGAAGGTTTCAATGAAGACGACGTCTTCCTGATGATGGATGAGCTGCTGACACGGCTGCCGGTTCAGGCGATGGATATCGTTGAATTTAATCATGAACTGGACAAGGATGATATTACGGCTGGATTTGTATCCAGACTGGTGGAACATGTGCAGGGATTGTAAAATCTATTGAATCTTTTTGATACAGTAAAGGGGCGTATCACAATGATACGCCCCTTTGTTCATCTCACAAATGCCTCTTCCTGCTAGATCTTTTTAATCTCGTACAAAACATCTTCACTTTTCATGTAAAGACTGCCTGCCGGAATGGATAGATTTCTTCCATTGTTATTAAATAAACCATTCTTTACACCTTACGCCTTGAGTTCAGAATTTCTTCCAACGTTCTCGGCGTATAATTCATATAATCCCGCATACATCCAACGTTATAGGCTCTTAATTCTTCCGCTTCATAGACATGCCGGCAGTCATTCGCCCTCATCTCGGACAGACACTTCTGATAAAACCTGTCTTCCTCACTCTCATGGGTATGCCCATACAGGAGGATTCTTCCTCGTCCCATGTTCCTCCAACTGAAAATCGGATAATGGCTCAAAACCAGACTATAATGCTCCTTACCAATCGTGTCATGCATTTCTTTATAATCGCAGATTTCATGAAACAACTGCTGATAACGGTAATCAGAAACGTCATCATGATTACCCTTGATCAACACTTTACGCCCTTTTAACTGAGCCACGAATGCAATCAGCTCTTCCTTTTTGCCGCGCATGCTCACATCACCTAAAATATATACCATATCCCCATTGGTCACACGGTCATTCCAGTTCTTTAAAATCGTATCATGCATTTCCTGCAATGACGCAAATGGCCGAGGATCAAAGGCAATGGCGTTTTCATGAAATAAATGTAAATCACTGATATAATACTTCAATTTTCATTCCTCCTCTCCTATATTTGTATTTACTGTGGATAGTATTAGCATAACATACTCTATATAATTTTGCTTCCTAACCATCAGTAAAACAACTCATTCATAAAATCTACATTTAATCTTCATTATTTTTCAGATATGCGATAATATTTCTCTGCAATTGCCTATATCTTGCATTTGTATCCGAATTTTTACAGCAATATTCCCTTTGCATTGTTTCATTTGGTTCATATGCAACTTCAATATTATACAAGTCAAACTGTTCACGTGTAAGATCTACATACTGTCCTGTTATTTTATTAAAATAATGTGTTCCACCGCCCTCTACTCTTATTCGATGAATACTTCCACCAAACATATCATATACCAATGTTGCAGTAATTGCACACTGACCATAAGAAGGATCCTCTGAAACCCATTCGCTCTGACATGACTTATATGCAGTACTGGAACTCCAGGATTTTCTCAAAACAGCATACAATTTATGTAAAGTGTCAATTCCCTTAAATGCCTCTACTTCTTTACACTTTTTATCTTTTAGCTCCTGACCCTGATAATAAAAACCATCTACACCTGCCGGAACTACATCCACAAGTTCCTCTAAAGCTTTCTCAACAGCAGTTCTCATATTATACCCCCATCTATGATTTAAATAATTTCTTTATTACACATTATAACATTTCACATATAAATAAAAAGGGACTTATTTTCATCACAATTAAATGCTTTTCTATATACACGTTGCGACAAACTTTTTCTTAAATCCATATATAATAGTTGCAACACCGGTGAGTTTTGAGTACAATTAAAGGAGAATCCATAAATGTCGCATGAAGATTCTTTCTTATCAAGAACAAAATAAATCACCAGAAGAAATTGCTGCTCTCTGTGAGCAATCCATATTGTACTGGATGGCCTGAAAAACATAATCTATAATTTTTAAAAGTCAAATATAAGTTTATAAAACTGTTGTAAAACGCTTACATTTCCAAACAGGCCATCACATTTCCACATGTGATGGCCTGCTTTGGATATTTCATTCATTATCTGCTGAGCCTCGCCGTCTGCTGTCATTTTCAACTAATAGTTCAATGTTTTTCCCATTCATCCATGCTATACTCTGTAATCAAAGAGCACGCAACAATTAGATTTAACCAGCCAAAAGACTGTTCCTTAACTGGCCCCGGAGGAAAATACCATGAGCAAATACAGAGAAACACCATGCAAATTTTATATCTGCCGCGGCGAATGTTCAAAGGGCCGTGCTGCCGAGCATAAGACTTACTGTCAGCACTGCAGCAAATATTATCCAAGAGCAAAAGTCCGCCATATTAACCAGAAGAAACGCTATAATGAACAGCAGCGCAGTCAAATCACTGCCTGAAACAACACCAGAAAGAGGATTCTATGAATTTACCATCTTCTACCATGAAATATTCAGCCACAGATAATACAGTGTCACGCCCGTTTTTGAAGCAAAAAATTTTTTGTTCTCTCTCTGCGCGACCTCGTCAATGCGAAGCTGAACATTTCTGTATCCCATTTCCGCAAGTCGCTGGCGAAGTCTCTTAACGATTTCCTGTCGTATATTCATCGCTTCATACTGTGAATAGCCTTTCAAGAAAGAAAGCATTGTATACCTCTGAAATCCTGTTTCACTGACAGACGGTTGGATATAGTAATCTGTTGTATCCCAATAAAATTGATCATAATATCCGGTTAAATTTCGCTTGCCATCCCTTGCCGCATTACGTGAAAGTACCTTAATGCCCGTAATCAGCCCTTCAACCTCACGATGAATGATTTCTTCCTTCTTATTGCTGTATGAATTTTCCCATTCAATTTTTCTTAATTCGTCACAAAAACTCATTGTATATCTCCTCCGTTTAGATTCATCCTTATGCGGCTCACCCGCAAAATTTATTTCTGTTGTTCTTTTGTGACTTTAATATAACACAGACTAAAGACGCACCTGTTCCCGGAAGGAGTATTTTTCTGCATTAGGAAATAAAGACATCCAGCATATCCCTGCACCATTTCAACTCCCTGGTATAGCGCTGTTTCAATGCCTCCGGATTATTTCTGTCTCTTCCCACCTCAAAGAAATGATGACCGCTGTGCACCGCCAGATCCAACTTTCCATCCCCATGCAGACAAACCGCAAATTCTCCAAAGGCCGTCTGCGTCAGTTCAAGAATCCGGGCCATTCTGTCCTGATTCAGAAAATACATCACCCACTCCTCATTATCACAGCTGAGATTAAACCGTTTATCAAAAGCTTCATACCCGGTTTTAATCGTTTTTGTCCGGAAGATTTTATCCAGTTTGCCTCTCGGCCAGAATGTAAAACCGGTAGGAAATGTCTCCCCAAGTTCACAGCACATCCACTGTCCCCGGTAAATCTCCTGCTCATTTGTCTGCCGCATATCGTTGTTCTCATCAATATAGTCATTCACCTCTGTTAAAGTAATACTGCACAACTCTGCCGGATGTCCCTGATAACGAAAACAAATATTGCCGCTGCTGTTAAGATAGCTATATGTTTGCAGCGGAATATTTGATCCCTTAACATCCAGTAAATACCCTTCCGGATGCATCTGCACATCATCAAAAAGTGCATACATCACTCCCGGCACAATCGCATCATTTACTGCCTGATCAGCAGTCTCTTTTGATTTCTTCAAAACTGAATGAATAATACAAGCAACAATAATCAGCCCAATAATTACATATGACATATAACGCACCTCCACTTTGTAGAAAAAGAAAAATCCACTGTACCGACATTGTACAATGGATTTTTTGCAATGGCTATTCACCAATAGTTAGGAATTCTCTTCCAACAGCTGTAACAGCTGCTTTCTCTTTGTTCTGGTATCCCCTTCAATCTGAAGTTTTGAATAAATCTGTTTGACATATTGTTTGACACTTCCTTCTGAAAGGAACATTTTCTCCGCGATTTCCCGGTTCGTTTGATGCTGATTAATGAGCAGCACCATTTCATATTCTTTATCTGTCAATACAGCCAGTACCTCCGGGCGATGTGCCTCTTTCCTTAGACATTCCCGCCGCATCTCATACATTTCACCCATCTGTATCAGATACCTGACAAACAGGCTTTCCTGTTTCTGACAGCGCAGTAAAAGTTTTTTCAAATAACGATAATTCTCCACAAACGGAAGCATCAGATAATCCGTCTCCGCCTCCAGAATGGCCTGCGTCAGCATCTGCTCCGCCTCCTGCCATTTTCCCATGGCTTCATAAGCAGCCGCTGTCTGAATACGGATGTGCAGCGCCACCAGCCTATAATGCATGCCTTCGCAGACAGAAAGCTGTCCATCGCTGCGGCCAATCACCTTTGCATAATTTTTCTGTGCCAGATAAACCTGATTTTCAATCAGCAGCATCATTGGTCTTCCCGGGGCAAGCATATTGATATCCGAAAGCCTGTGTTCACCAAATATCGGAGGAATCTTCTCAGACTCACCCAACAGCGCATAATAATAGGCACTGATGCCACTCCATATATTAAGCCAGGCAGCATTATGATGGCGCAGTAATTCGGTGCGCCGCCTCTCCAGACTACAATGCGGCTTCATTTCCTCAGCCAGAGCCAGTCGCCATGCCAGAAAATCACAGCAAAGCGCCATATTTTCCTGTCCATTTCCTTCAATCTGTGCATAAGCCCGTTCCAGTTCAATCTGTGCATCCGCAAATCTTCCCTGTACAAAAGCTGCTTCCGCCCTCATAATCTTTTCTGCCCCCTGTCCGTGACCACAGGTAATCTTGTAATAATGCGGCATACATTCATCCATCTGGGCAAGTTCACTTTCCAACTGTCCCGGACCGCGGTAAAACATCATCAGCACAGAAGGCGATCCAAAGGTCCAGCCACCGTTGTTCTGAATACTGATGGCCGGTCTGGACATCTGGCTGCTGGCTCTTCGATGCAGCTGACTCATAGCTCCGATATCATTATAGCAAAGGAAACTCATAATTAAATCGCATTCCCCCAACAGATTGCCACGTTCCTCATCAGAGAGCGCTGCATTTTCCTCCACCACTTCCATCAAAAGCACTTTCAATTCCATCATCTTCGGAATCAGACGCCAGTTAAACATGCTGCGCATCAGCACCAGAATCGCCAATGGATGTGCTTTCAAAATGGAAACAGGACATTCAGCCAACACATTCATAACCTCCTGCGCATTCAGGGAAGCGAGCAGAATTCCCGCATCATTTTTAACAACCCGAAGAAATGCATCATAATTTTTACTTCTTCGATAGACATCCATGGCATGCAGATACTGACTGTGCTGCTCATACCACAGACCAAAACGATTCAGGTAAAATGCCTGTTTTTCTTCATCCAACGCCGCAAAAACCCGATTGGCACATTCTTTCATCATATGATGAAATCTGAAAGTCACACCATCTGCCAGACATTTCACAAAAGCATTCTGCTCAGTCAGAATATTCAGCATGGCTCTTACTTCCTCATCTTCTGTAACAAAAACGGCCATTTCTGCCGAAAACTCGTCCGCAATCCCCATAACAGCCAGAAATTCCCGTTGCTTTGCAGAAAGCGGTTCAATCATCGCCCTGGTAAATGCCGCATAAATATCCGAAGCCCCATCCGGCAGCACGCCTCGCTCCAAAAATATCTGCAAATTCAGATAAACTGCTGAGAACCATCCCTCACTGGAATAAAAAAGTGTTTCTGTCTGTTTCTCAGACAGTTTTATTCCACAGCGCTTCACATAAACCGCAAGCTCTTTATGATTCAGTCGCAGCTGTTCTACACCAATCTGGTAAACTTTGCCGCCCAGACACAAAATATCTGCCGACGAAAGAAATTGATTTCTCCCTGCAACAATCAAATGGACATTTCCCGACAGTCGCCTGGCAAGCATACACAAAAAAGCAGATGCACGGCTATCCGTCAACAGATGAAAATCATCAATAAAAATGTAACAACTGCCTGTTTTCGACAATTCATGACACATATCCTCTATCAGCAATCCTGCTCCTGCAACATCCTCCGGACAGGCATAATCCTCCAGAAAACCAAAACCCGCCCGTTTAAAAGCCACCTGTACACTTTTCCAGAAAATAGCCAGATTGTCCGAATACACACTGATACGGATCAGACACAGTGCATCCATTTTCCCCTGTTCATCCAAAAACCAGTTGATGGCTGTTGTCTTTCCGTATCCCATGGGAGCCACCACCGTTGTCAGCGCACAACAGGTAACCGGACGCAGACACGCCTTCAGCCGTTCTGATATATAAATTGTATTCAGATTCCATTTTTGTCTTGCCACTGCGCCGCCTCCCAATATATGTAAAAAATCCTCGTTATGTACTGCTCTGATTATATTCCCTGCAATATTCTCCTATATATATTTTATAATTAATATCGAAAACATGCAACAAGTCTCAAAGGAAGAATGCCACCTTTACAGTTTCTATCCGTAACAGTAGGAATTTTTTCTCCAAGAGAATAAAATGACCGCCCATCATATATTTTAAACGTAATGTTAAAACCTTCTTTTTCAGCTTTTGCTCTAAAATCTCTCAAAAACCGCTCCCCAAGAGATGTTACTGTTATAACATGATACGCTGTGAAAAAACCTTTTATTTTATCCTCATACAATTTTCCCACACAAATTCCATTATCATAATCACTATCACTATGTGGCGGTGTACGCAACTCACAAGGAAGATATCCAACGCCACTGGAATTCCCCCTTTGGGCACAATCCTGTACGTTACTATAAAATTGACCAAAAAACACATTTCTTAATGCCTCATCATAATAATCTACTTTCTGAGTTTTTGGTTTCTGATTCTGTGCTGCAAGTTTTCTCATCTCATCTGCTTTTGTCATAATTTTTCTCCTTTTTCTAAACACGTATCTGTGATTGCTTTGTTCTTTGTTGTCTCTAATATATCATATGGCATCAGCGGAGGTATTCCCGGAACATGAAAAAACCGCCCAGTCAGCACTTCGCTGACCGGACGGCCTGTCTTATATCACTTCAAATTCAGTTTTACAGCACCTTCGACAGAAATTCCTTCAGTCTCACGTCCTTCGGATGTGCGAAGAATTCCTTCGGCTCTGCTTCTTCCTTGATGACACCTTCATCGATGAAGACGACTCTGGAAGCCACTTCTCTGGCAAATCCCATCTCATGGGTAACCACCACCATGGTCATGCCTTCCTCTGCCAGCTGTTTCATCAGCTCCAGAACTTCTCCGACCATTTCAGGGTCCAGGGCAGATGTCGGTTCGTCGAAAAGAATCACATCCGGATTCATAGCCAGTGCACGGACAATGGCAATTCGCTGTTTCTGACCACCGGACAGTGTTGAAGGATAGACATTCGCCTTATCTTCCAGCCCAATACGTTTCAGCAGATTCATGGCCTGTTCTCTGGCTTCTTTCTTAATCTGCTCCTTGGTGGTTGTCACAGGAATCTGTTCTTTCTTGCCAAATGCCGCCAGACGATTATGACGTTTGGCTTTCTTCAGTTCCTGACAACGGGTATAAACAGGTGCCAGCATAATATTCTCAAGAACGGTTTTGTTGTTGAAAAGATTGAAGTGCTGGAATACCATGCCCATCTTTCTTCGATGAATATTGATATCGACCTTCATATCTGCAATATCCACCCCGTTGAAGATAATCTGTCCCGATGTCGGGTCTTCCATACAGTTCAGGCAGCGGAGGAATGTACTCTTACCGGAACCTGATGGTCCGATGATCGCCACAATATCGCCCTTATTGATGGTCATGTTGATGCCCTTTAAAACTTCGACATCGCCAAAGCTTTTCTTAAGATTAATTACGTCTATCACTCTTCTTCAGGCTCCTTTCCATCAATTTGATTAATAATGAAATAATCAGCACAAGAACGATATAAATCAATGCCATGACAAGATATGGAACCATAAATTCATAGCTGTTGCTGCCGATATAGTTAAATGCTACATAAAGGTCGGCCGCACCGACAAAACTGACAACAGATGTCTCCTTGATCAGGGAAATGAATTCATTGCCCAGTGTCGGGAGAATATTTTTGACTGCCTGTGGGATAACAATTTTGATCATACTCGTACCAAAACTTAAACCCACTGCACGTCCGGCTTCCATCTGTCCCGGGTCTACAGACTGAATACCACTTCGCATAATCTCAGATATGTAGGCGCCGCTGTTCAGACCAAAGACCATCATCGCCACCTGAACACCTGTAATCTTCAAACCGATAATCGGTAAAAGAACATAGTAGAAGACAAGGAGCTGAACAACCATAGGCGTACCGCGGAATAATGCAACATAAAAGCTGCAGATCGCATTCAGCACCTTCGGCAATGTTTTATATTTTGGGAGTACACGGACAGTGGCAATGATCGTACCGATAATAATACCGATGATCAGACCGGCAATGGCAATCATCAGGGTGTTCTGCAGACCCTGAATCACCTTGTTGTAGCCATTCTGCTCCCAGAATATCTCTATAAACTTGTTAACTTTCTGATCAAAATTTCCCATAATGACTCTTCTTTATCCTTTCAGGCTCGTACAGCATAACAGATGGGTTGTAGGCCCATCTGTTATAAAAGATTACTGCATTGCGTTGATAGATGCTGTAATTGCTGCAGCAGGAGCAGCATCAATGATGACATACTTGATGTTGCCATTTAACATATCCTGAACAGCCAGGGAACCGCTCTTATAAGTTACACATTCAGCAGGAAGACCCGGGAAGTCCCAATCATCGCTGCCTTCAACGTAATACTGACCTGTTGTACCGGCCTGAACACCAATCTTGTCAGAGTTGCTTAATTCACCAAGTTTAGCTGCAACTTCATCAGCTGTCTTGCATTCGTCAAATGTTGTATCTGCACTTGGCACAATCAGTCTCTGGGATGCCTGATAATAAGAATCTGTGAAAGTTACATATTCCTGTCTTTCTTCGTTGATTGTCAGACCTGCCATAGCAATATCACATTTCTGCTGGCTGACAGATAAGCATACAGCGTCGAAATCCATGTTCTGGATAACAAGCTCTTTGCCAAGTTCATCTGCAAGAAGTTTGGCGATTTCCATATCAATACCATAGTACTGATCACCCTTTGTGTATTCAAAAGGCTCGAAAGCTGCATTTGTAGCTACAACCAACTGGTCTTTGGAACTGTCAAGTTCTGCTGATTCAACAGCTTCAGGTTCACCATCACCGAAATATTTTGCACAGATGGCATCCAGTGTACCGTCATCTTTGATCTTCTGGATAAATGTGTTGGTCTGTTCAAGCAGTTCAGGCTGTGTTTTATCCACACCAAATGCATATTCTTCACTTGTCAGGTCCACATCGATAACCTTTGCTGTGTTGGCACTGCCTGCTGCAGTTTCTCCTGATGCGCCTGTTGTTTCATTCTTGCTGCTGGAACTGCCGCATGCTGCCAGTGAAAGGGTACATGCTGCAACCAGAAGAGCACTTAATACTTTTCTCATTTTCATTTTACTTATCCTCCTTAAAATTTTCGTTGCTTCTCGGTGTATGTTTATTCATTATGAATGCATACTGACCTCTTACATATTTTATCATGTTTTTCGCAAAAAACTAGTCTAAATTCTGATTTTCCAGTACATGGGAAGGTGAATGGTTATATTCTTCCAGATATTCCTTGACATATTCCACATCTGTACGGCAATCCGCATAGATCGTGCCGTATTTCTGTCGCGTCTCATTGCCCTTGCCGGTAATCAGAAGAACGGTAGGCCGCTTGCACTCCATAATGGCTTTGTGGATAGCCACACCTCTGTCTTCGATAATCTCATACGGACAATTCTTCTGAGCCACATACTGGGCAATGTCCTCTGAAATCTGCTGTACAGGCTCCTTGCCGGGATCCTCAGCCACGAGATAAACCTTCTTGGAATATTCTCCGGCAATGAGACCAAGGTCCTTACGGCGGATATAGGCCTTATAGCCCGGGCATCCGAAAATAGCCACGATATCATGATCCGGATATTCTTCTCTTGTGGAACCGAATAACTTCTCAAAGCTCAGTTTATTGTGGGCATAGTCCACAACCGCTGTCACGCGCTTGTCGGCACTTGTATACAGTTCCATACGGCCACTGGATCTTGCCCTGTGAAGACCGGACTTGATGTATTCAAGAGGAATGTTCAGCAGTGTCGCTGCAGCCACAACGGCAACGGCATTCTCCACATTGAATAAGCCCGGCATGGTCAGTGAAAATGTCTCATCAAACTTATCGCATTTCACAGAGAAAATGATTTCTCCATCTTCTTTGTGAATATTGTAGCCATAAAAATCCGCAGACGGATCCTTCAGACTGAATGTCTTGAAGCTGCCGGCATCCTCTGCAGCCTTTAAGGCACGCTCCACAAAATCCGCATCCAGATTGACAACTGCCTGTTTAGCCAGCGCAAACATCTTCATCTTAGATGAAATATAATCTTCAAAATCCTTATGCTCGATCGGACTGATATGGTCCTCTGAAATATTCAGATAAACCGCCACATCAAACTGCATATTATTCACACGGTCATACTTTAACGCCTGACTGGAAACTTCCATCTCCAGATAAGTAATACCGCTGTCTACCGCATGGCGCATATGCTCATGTAATTCCACCGATTCCGGTGTTGTAATATGGGATTCCTGTCGAATCACACCATCGTATATGTCGATGGATGATAAAACAGCACTTTCTTTGCCCCCTGTGGCTGCCATATAATCATCCACAATGGCTTTCATATAATAAGCAGATGTGGATTTTCCCTTTGTACCGCCAAAACCGATGACCGTCAATTCCTGCCATGCTTTGTTGAAATACATCTCAGCCAGCGGCGGCATGGCTTTACGGATATCCTTCACAATCAGACACGGCACCTTGGTCTCTGTTTCATATTGTACTTCAGAAACATAAGCCACAGCACCTGCCCGGATCGCATTTTCCAGATACTGTTCTTTAAAGGCTGCACCTTTGCAGATGAAAAGGGTTCCCGGTGTCACTGCCCTTGAATCATACGTCAGATATGTAATGACCGTCTCATCCCTGCCCATCATTTCCGCCTCTGCCAGCATATCGACAGAAGACAGCAAATCTGCATATTCTTTTAATGTATAATTTTTCATACGTATTTCCTCCTTGCAATTAACTGCATACGTATAGGTTCAAATTCAAACATCTGTGCAAGTGAATGGTATAATTATTTCGAAAACGATGTACTAGCTATAGTACTTCTTATACTTTTCAAAATGACTCAGATGGGTTTTGATCATACGGGCCAGTCTCGGCATACCGAGATCTCCCTTCATGAAGCTTGGATTCACGACTTTCTTCTCTTTGATCAGCTTTTTCATCTTTGCCTTCAGAGCAGGATCCTTGACATACTTAAAGGCAACGGCTTTTGGAACAACCATCCAGAGATGCTCTTCTTTGGCGTAACGCAGCGGCAGTTCCTTGCCGTAAACAAAGTCTTCCACAATATATTCTGCCACATTAAATCCGGAACCGGTCACATAATAATTGCTTCGGCCCTGTCTAGTATTGATCTCAAAGAACTTGAACTTGCCGTCTCTTCTGTCGTATTTGATATCGAAATTGGAAAATCCCACATAATGCAGTTCTTCGAGCAAATCTTTGACACGCATCATCAGTTCCTTATTCGGCTCTGTGATAATGACTGCATGATTGCCCAATCCGTGCGGTGTATGCTCTTCAAGAAGCACATGACCGAGGCACATCATTTTCACCTTGCCGTTGTGATCCGAATAGGATGTCAGCACACGCATATACTCATCATTACCCGGAATCATATCCTGAATGATCAGTTTGCCTGTATAACCGGCCCCGTAAATGTCATCCAGCACCTGATCCAGTTCCTTCTTATCTTTAATCGTGTACACCTTCTTCTGTGTATCAAAAGGATGCTCCCAGTACTGAATGCTGTCGGATGGCTTCAAGATCACAGGGAATGGGAAATTCATCTCAAAATCATGTCCCATCTCTTTGTTGTGGATAATGGTTCCCGGATAATCCACGCCATGTTTCTCACAAAGTTTATAGAATGTCTCTTTCTGCTGGAGACTGTTCATCAAATCAAAATCAATATATGGTGCAATGGTATTCTTCGGCAGTTCATTCTTATGCTTGCTGATCAATGCCACATAGCTGTCACCGCAGCCCACCAGAACAACGGTCTTGTCTGCATGCTTGGAGCAGAAGCTCTTCACTGTCTTCATAAAAACTTCATCTGTGTCAATCTTCGGGTTTGGTGTATATTCAATAATTCTGCTCTGGTAACTCGGACCTGTGGCAAACTTACCAAATGTATAGGATTTCACTTTATAACGTTCATAAAATGCACGGGCAACACTGTATGTATTGATGTCCCCGCCAAACAGCATCGGTATAAAATCTCTTTCTTTGAAATTCATTGCTAATCGCCTTTCTTTCTATTTACAGTACCTTTCATTATAACTTAACCCTTTTTCCCTGTCAACGGCTGTCAAACAGCCTGTTTCCCTTCGTTTCTCAGTTTCTGCTTATTGAAACGAAATCTTTCATATAATCTTATCTTTTGTTTAACCGATTATCAATTTTGACAATCGTATCCCTGATATCTGATTCATATTTCTCCATTTCAATCTCAACAGGAGAGGGTGCCTTTCTCTTTGCCGCCGAAACAAAAGGATTAAAAAACAGCAGAATACCTGCAGCCACACCAAAAGCATAAGCAGCCTCAAGAATCCCGGGCTGTGTCGGCACATGGCCCACAAACAGCTGATAAATCCGACCAAACACCCCCGCCACATCCACATCCTGATCATAAGTCATGATGGTAAAAGCCGAACCCGTCAGAATGATCAGACTCACGCATACCGTCTTCAAAATCGTCACCCACCACGGTGCCGTCTTTTTGCCTCCCCATTCAACAATCAACTGTTCCGCTCCCAGCAGCACACACTGGCACTGGATACCTGCAAATTGCTTCCGGACCTGCACTGTGATTGCTTCCACCAACATTAAAACAGAGATGACACTCCGCCCCGTCTCTTGAGGCTGCAGGCCTGTCACCGGCATCTGTTTGACAAAATCCGCCACCTTCCTGTCCGTTCCCACAATTTCACATAGATCTCCCATAGTCAACGGCTGCACCTCAACTTCAATATGATCATCCGCCAGCAAGTAGATTACAACCTGTTTCTGAGTCTTTGCTGTCTCATCTCCCGTTGTTGATTCTGCTTTCATTGTCTCATCTCCTGTTTTCGACTCTGTTTTCATTGTCTCATCCTCTGTTTTAGACTCTGTTTTCGACTCTGCTTTTCAACATTTCTCCGATACCGGTTTCTTCGCCCTACCCCTTTAATGGATTCCACATCCGATAGTATCTCAAAAACAAACAGCACTATGCATCAGCAAATATACATCTTCATTTTTCTGAGTATCCGCTTCTCCAGCCTGGATACCTGTACCTGAGATACCCCCATCCTTTTTGCAATCTGTGACTGCGTCTGATCATAATAAAATCTGAGAACAATAATTTCTCTCTCCCTCTGATCCAGTGCAGACAATGAATCCGCCAGCATCATCCGATCCAGGGCCGCATCTCCCTCTCCGCTTCGAGCAGACAGTTTGTCCATCAATCGGATACTACTGCCGTCACCGTCATAGATTGTCTGCTGCAGCGACGCCACCTCCTGCCCTGAATTGACCGCCAGCAATACATCTTCCATAGACATACCAACATCCTTCACGATTTCGCTGAGGGTCGGTTCCCTTCCCAGCTTTTCCAGCAACTGTTCTCTACTACGATTCACTGCCGCCCGATTATCTTTAATCGACCGACTGACCTTAATGGCACCATTATCCCTCATAAAACGACGAATTTCGCCGGCAATCATCGGTACAGCATAAGTCGAAAAACGCACATCATAACTCAGGTCAAAATAGTCAATGGCCTTCAGAAGCCCGATCATCCCTATCTGAAATAAATCTTCTTTCTCCACTCCCCTGGCCGTATATCGGCTGACAATATGTTTTACAAGCCCGATGTTCTCCTGTACCAGATAATTTCTGGCCTCCTTGTCCCCTGCCTGTGCCCTTTGAAGCTGCTCACGGACATCTGTCACCTGACGGACCTCTTTTTGCTGCGAAGAACTGCAGGCCTTTCAATCTTCTTCCTCATTTTCACCTTTGTACCCTGTCCCGATGTCGAGGTCACTTCCAGCTCATCCATAAACGCCTCCATAAATGTAAAGCCCATGCCGGCATGATTTGTTTCCGGACGCGATGTGTATAAAGGCTCCATGGCCAGTTCCACATCATCCATCCCGATTCCCTCGTCCTCAATTTCAACTTCCAGCCATTCATCCTGAATTTCCGCTCTGATCTCTACGTTTCCGCCTTTACCGTCATAACCGTGTACGACTGCATTCGTGACGGCTTCCGAAACGGCTGTCTTAATATCTGACAATTCTTCCATCGTCGGATCCATTTTTGCCGAAAAAGCAGCCACCGTCACCCGTGCAAAATACTCATTTTCCGCAATGGCATTCATTGTCAGACACATTTTATCTCTCATCCCCGGCTCCGCCTCCTTCCACTGCTGCCAAAAACTGCGCTTCATCTTCATAACACGGAATAATTTTATGCAGCCCGGCCATCCGGTAAATCCTCCGAACCCCGCTCTGCATGCGAATGATATAAACAGCACCGCCCCATGCCCTGATTTCCCGATAAAGTCCGATCATCATGCCTACACCGGCACTATCCATAAAGACTGTATCCGCCAGATCAAAAACCAACAGCCGGAAGCACTGCTGCCTGAGCAGCCCTTCCGTGTACCTGATAATCGTTTCCGCCTGAAAATGATCAATTTCCCGGCCGGGCACCACAAACAAAATGCTGCGGACAATACGATATTCCATAAAAAATCTCCTCCCCATCTGAGGTTGGTGTCTATCCTTCATAAAACAATTTCGTTATTTGTAACTGTTCAGAGCCAAGCAAAATTTCAAAAAACAGGTATAAAATGCTTGCATTTTTAAGACTGTTTTTGAAATTTTATTTGGCGGATACGCCACACCGACGAAATGCGTAGCATTTTGGAGGTTAGCTCTGAACAGTTACCGTTATTTTTTTATTAAGGTACCTAACTATTGATTTTTTCAAAAATGTATTCTTGTTTCAATTTATAATTGTATAGGGATTTGCCACTAGTCTTTACCAACAGCAAGACCTCATGCCAGCATAGGCCTTGCCGCATTTTCCACATGAACTATGAGAAACACGCTCCGCGAGTTTCTCAAGTTATCGCGGCCTCTACACTCCGTTTCGGTCGTTGCTAAACAAGCGCCACTGGCGCTTAGCAACGCCAAGGTCTCGTGCAAGCACGGACTTTGGCTCATTGCTCGCGTAAATAAGAAAAAGCATGTCCTCCCTACAATTAGAAAGTCATGCTTTTCTTTTGTGTTTTCACTATTTATTTAGTCCTAAGACCTATTCTCAATCGCAAGAAAATTATTCTCCGCTGCCGTCACCATTATCTGACAAACCATCGCCTGTATTGTCACCGGTGTTATCGCTGCTGTCATTGCTATTATCGCCACTGTCACTGCTATTATCGCTGCTGTCATTGCTATTATCGCTGCTGTCGGTGGTATCAGATGTATCCGAACTGCTGATGTCAACGGCATCGATGCTTGATGTGTCGCCCAACTGGTTCAGATATTTTCTTGCATCATCGATCAGATCTGAGTTTGGATAAGACTGAATCAAACGTTTATAATAGCCGGCTGCATTACCGGTATCGCCCAGCAGCTGATAGCTTCGTCCCATGTAGAACACAGCATAGGAATAGCTGTCGTCCATCCGCAGGACTTTGGTCATACCATCGATAGCTCCGACATAGTCTTTCTTATCAAAACTGTCCTTGCCGTTCGCATACAGCGTTTCCGTCACAGAACTCTTTGTTGCTTCCTTGATAATATTATAAATCTTCTTCTCCTGGGCATTCGTAATGGCTGCAGGTTCGATTTCAGCGATCAGCATACCTGCATCCTGAAGATTCTGCTGCAGATAATTGCTGGCAGCTTCTATCAGTTTCTGCTCACTGGCACCGGCATCATCCACTGTATTGCTGGCAGTTGTCTCATACTGAGCTAACTGGCTCTTCAGATCGGTAATCTGATTCTGCAGATCGTCAATATTCTTATTGCGCTCGGAAATCTGGGCACTGTATTCCACAACTGCCTGATTGTATTCAGATGCCTTGGTTTTGGTGATTGAAGGCACGATCAACAGCCAGATAACGGCCGCACCAATAACAATACCGATCAAAATGTTGATAAAAGACAAAAATCCTGTGTTGTAATCTGCATAATTCTGACCTGACCCTTCCTCTATAACGATAGGATTCGGGTCATTGATCTGCATAAATTCTTCCTTACGTCCATGCTGATTTTTCTCAGGTTTGCCATGAAGGCGGTTAACCTCCTTCAGATACCGCAGTGTGGTCATATTATTTCTGTCAACCTTGACTGCACGCATCAGTACCTTTCTGGCCGCCGCATACTGCTTTCTCTGCATATAAAGCAGCCCCAGCAGCTGATAGGCCCGGATATATGTAGGGCTCATATTCACCACACGTTTCAGCTCAATGATCGCCAGATCCGCATTATTCTCCTGCATATAGCTCAGCGCCAGATTATACTTCTGGATCACCTTATTGGCAGCCTTTAACTTGGCCGGATTGTTCTGAATGGCCTGAATATAGTCAGCCGCAATATTGTTGCGCTCCTGAAAATGGACACTGATGACCCATTCACTGAGGGCTGCCACAATCTCTCCCATCTGATAATAAATCAGCCCCAGAAGATTACGTGCGTCTGTATTTCGTTTGTTATATTTCAATGACTGACTCAGTGATGTCACAGCACCGCTCAGATCTCGTACCTTTGCCTTGGCCAGTCCCTGGTTATAATGCCAGTTGGATGAATATATGATCTTCTTGGCCACCTTGTCCACATGACCGCAATGTGGGCATACATAGACATTTTCCAGGGGCATATTACACTTTATGCAATTCATCTGCTATCCCCCTAAAAGCGCTTGTTTCCTGATGCAATTTTAACTTCCTTCATCATATCCTCCAGAATGTCCGTTACATCCCGAAGATCATTCTTGTAAATCGCCTCTTCCGCCTGATCAATTTCAAGGCTTGGCTTAAATTTCTTCAATTCTTCTTCAAAATTAATCATCTGTCCGTCCTTCCTGCATCGTCTCTCCCTGTCGATGCACCATCTACCGCTGCAGTGCTTCGATCACACTGCCTGCCAGATACAGCGATCCCGCACAAATAAGTACCGCATTCGGATACTTCGCCGCCTGCTGCTCACTTGTGGTGATTGCTTCATTTATATTATATGAATGACCCACATATCCATGCCAGTTCTTTCTAAATATTGATGCAACTGTCTCAAGATCTGTCCGTCGATAATTCTCAATCTCAGTCACTGTCACGCCCTTCAGTTCAGGGATCGTGCAGAGAATTCGTATCATTTCCCCGTAATCCTTGTCACTGGCCACTGCAAAAAGCAGCCATACCGGTCTGCCCGCAAAACTAGCCGCAATGGACTCACGGAGCTTCCTGATGCCGCCTACATTGTGTGCGCCATCCACATAGACCCCCGGAAGCAGTTCTTCCAGTCTTCCCGGCCAGTGCATATGCGCCATGCCCTCCAGAAAAACACCATCTTCCGTCTGCTGCAGTTCTGAATCCTGCTTCTGCAGCTCCTTTACAGCCATCCATGCCAGAGAACCATTCATGGTCTGATAAACCGCCTCTGTCTGCACATGAATCCTGTAACTCTTATTATCATACCTATCCTGCAATAAAAAATCAATGTTTTTGCCCCGATTTAAGAGAATTTTAACCTGTTCCGGTTCAATCACTTTCAATGGGCAGTGTAAAATCGCCGCTCTCTTACGAATAACAGCCATCGCCTCCGGTTCACTGCCGTCACAAATGACAGGTACACCTGATTTCAAAATGCCCGCCTTCTCCCCTGCAATTTCTGTCAGGGTTTGGCCAAGAATTTCCATATGATCATAGCTGATGGATGTAATGATGGTTAAAACAGGCTGCGCGATATGATTGGTGGCATCCAATCTGCCGCCAAGTCCGGTTTCAATGATACCATACTCAATCCCCTGTCTGCCAAACCAGAGCATCGCCATCAGATAAAGCCATTCAAAATACGTCGGATGCAGATGTCCTGCCTTTTCGCGCACTTTGACAACATGGAGCAGTTCCTCGAAAATTTCAGTAAACGCTTCTTCCGATATATTCTGGCCATTGATCTTCATCCGTTCTGTTGTCGTAATCAGATGCGGTGACGTAAAGAGCCCCGTCTTCTTTCCTGCCATCCGGAGCATACTGTCCAAAAATGCACAGACAGATCCTTTTCCATTGGTTCCGGCCACATGGATATAAGCGAACTTTTTCTCCGGATGACCAAATAAGGCCAGTATCTCATCCACATTCTCTTCTGATTTCACTTTTGAAAAACGAGGAATCTGATTAATATATTCCTCTGCCTCTGCATAATTCATGCTTATCTCTCCCATCCTGCAAGATTCCCCCCTGACAAAAGTCGATGATGGCCTTGTCCGGGAGGAATCCGGGATAAAACATTGTTTAATTCAAGTAATCGTAAACTCTTATTTCAGTGCTGCCAGACGTTCCTGGATCTGCGCCAGCATCTGTGTGTATTTCTCTAACTTATCTTTTTCTGCCTGCACCTTATCAGCAGGTGCTTTATCGACAAACTTCGGATTGGAAAGCATCCCCTGTGCTCTCTTGATCTCTTTGTTCATCTTATCTTCTTCTTTTGTCAGACGTTCAATCTCTTTGTCGATGTCCACAAGATCCGCAAACGGCATGTAGAGAGCTGCCTGATGGATCAGTACAGATACAGCATCTTCAGCGATACCTGTCTTATCAGACTGAACTGCAACTTCGCTGGCATAACCAAGTGTTGCAAAGAAAGCCTTGGAATTCTCGAAAATGTTTCTGACTTCTTCAGATTCAGATACAACAAATACTTTGGCTTTTCTGCTTGGCGGAACATTCATGCCTGTACGGGTATTTCTGATACCGCGGACAGCTTCCTTGATCAGCTCAACGGCTTTCTCATCTTCTTCAAAGTTCCATTCATCCTTGTATTCAGGCCACTTGGAGATCATAATGGATTCTTCTTCATTCTGAACATTGCAGAAAATCTCTTCTGTGATGAACGGCATATACGGATGAAGCAGCTTCAGTGCATTGATCAGGACTGTCTTCAGTGTCCAGAGGGCTGCTGCCTTTGTCTTGTCTTCGTCATTGTAAAGTCTTGGCTTCACCATTTCAATGTACCAGTCGCAGAATTCTTCCCAGATGAAATCATAAATCTTGGATACGGCAATACCCAATTCATACTTATCGATGTTCTCTGTGACATCCTTCGTCAGACGGTTCATCTTGGAAAGAATCCACTTGTCAGCCTGTGTCAGATCTGCCAGTGATACACCATCGATGGAAATACCTTTCTCGGCTGCCTGCTCAAAATTCATGAGCATAAATCTGGAAGCATTCCATACTTTATTGGCAAAATTACGGCTGGATTCCACACGCTCCCAGTAGAAACGCATATCATTACCCGGTGCGTTGCCTGTGATCAGTGTCAGTCTCAGGGCATCAGCACCGTATTTGTCGATAACTTCCAGCGGATCGATACCATTGCCAAGAGATTTACTCATCTTACGGCCCTGTGAGTCTCTGACAAGACCATGGATCAGTACAGTGTGGAACGGTGCCTTACCCGTCTGTTCATAACCTGAGAATACCATACGGATAACCCAGAAGAAAATAATATCATAACCGGTAACAAGAACATCTGTCGGATAGAAGTAATCCAGTTCTTCTGTCTTTTCCGGCCAGCCAAGTGTTGAGAATGGCCATAATGCCGACGAGAACCATGTATCCAGTGTATCAGGATCCTGTGTGAAATGTGTACATCCGCATTTCGGGCATACAGAAGGCATGCCTTTGGATACTACGATCTCACCACATTCATCGCAATAGTAAGCCGGTATTCTGTGACCCCACCAGAGCTGTCTGGAGATACACCAGTCACGGATATTCTCAAGCCAGTGAAGATAAGTCTTGCTGTAAGATTCAGGAACAAATTTCAATTCGCCTGTTTTGATTGCATTAATTGCAGGCTTTGCCATTTCTTCCATAGCAACAAACCACTGAGGTTTGATCATCGGCTCTACCGTTGTCTTACATCTGTCATGGGTACCAACCGCATGTGTAATATCTTCGATACCGCAGAGATAGCCCTGTGCATCAAGATCTGCGACAATCTGCTTTCTTGCCTCATAACGGTCAAGGCCTGCATATTTGCCGCCAAGCTTGTTGATGGTACCATCATCATTCATCACATTGATCTCCGGCAGATTATGTCTCTTACCAACCTCAAAATCATTAGGGTCATGGGCTGGTGTAATCTTAACAGCACCTGTACCTTTATCCTTATCCGCATGTAAATCGCCTACAACAGGGATTTCTCTGCCAACAAGCGGAAGAATAACATTCTTGCCGATGAGATCCATATAACGCTCATCCTCCGGATGAACAGCAACCGCTGTATCGCCCAGTAATGTCTCAGGACGGGTTGTGGCAATTTCAATAAATCTTCCCGGCTCACCGGCTACCGGATACTTGATATGCCAGAAATGGCCGACCTGTTCTACATGTTCTACCTCTGCATCGGAAATCGATGTCTTGCAGACAGGACACCAGTTGATGATTCGGGAACCTTTGTAAATATAGCCTTTCTCATGCAGCTTGCAGAAAACTTCTTCTACAGCCTTAGAACAGCCTTCATCCATTGTAAAGCGCTCTCTGTCCCAGTCAGCGGAAGAGCCCAGTTTCTTCAACTGTTTGATAATACGGCCGCCGTACTCTTCCTTCCATTCCCATGCTTTCTCAAGGAAACCTTCACGTCCGAGTTCTTCTTTACTGATGCCTTCTTCTTTCAGCTTATTGATAATCTTGACCTCAGTTGCAATGCTGGCATGGTCTGTACCCGGCTGCCATAATGCTTCATAGCCCTGCATTCTCTTGCAGCGAATCAGGATATCCTGCATCGTGTTGTCAAGGGCATGACCCATATGAAGCTGTCCTGTAATATTTGGAGGCGGCATCACAATCGTAAAAGGTTTCTTGCTTCTGTCTACCTCTGCATGAAAATACTTCTTCTGAAGCCAGCGGTCATAAATCTTCTCTTCAATGGCCGCAGGATTATAAGTTTTTTCCATTTCCATAATTTTAATCTCCTGTCTTCTTTGTAAAGTGACTGCAAGGCCACATGCAAGCATGGGCTTTGACTCATTATTCGCGTAAAAAAAGAGCCCTCACATCCAAAAAGGGCGAGAGCTCGCGGTACCACCTTTATTCACATATTCCAATGACACACATCCATCATCACTTCGATGCGCACAGCAATCTATCCGCTGTCTAATGCATGGCACTTCCATATGCCTTCAGAGCCTTTAACGGAGCCACCCGTTACAGCCTACTAAAACCAGTCGTCAACGCTTCGCCGCCTGTTCCTGTTCAGCCATCCTGTTCAAAAGCTACCTTCGATACACATTGCTCTAAGCGGTCTTCCAGCTGCCAAACCGCTCTCTCTGAAGAGATCCTGTATCTACTCCTCTTTCTCACCACATTTTCTATTCTCTATATTATAATTACCGCGAAAATTTGTCAAGCACGAATATCAACAAACCATGCGCCTGACACATTCTTTCTGTCTGAAAAAGCGGCTGTACCTCATCCGCACAGCCGCTTTTTCCTTCCCTATATTCAAGAATGCCTCGGCATTCTTGTTGCGGGGTGCGCGTCATGCAATTGCATGACATACTTCTACTGCGCACCTCTGCAATCCTGCCGGAGGCTATATCAGCTGGGGGATTGACTCCCACCACTGATACCAGCTTGTTTCTCACCACCTATAGAGGTGGGAGTCATCTCCCAGCTGATATAAATATCCATCTAACTTCCCGATCTCAGTCATCTAACACCTAAGAAAGCTGCTCCATTACCCATTCCAGATCTGAAGTTGTCTTCATTTTTTCAAGAACTTCTTCATCTTCCAGAACCTCACAAATCTTGGATAAAAGTTCCAGATGTTCATCACCGATTCCGGCAATACCAAATACAAGTTCTGCCTTCTCATCACCGAAATCCACACCTTCAGGATACTGCAAGAATACGATACCTGTCTTCTTAACCGTCTCCTTAGCCTGACTGGTACCATGCGGAATAGCAACCCCCATACCCATATACGTTGTTACCAATTTTTCACGCTCCTGCATGGCATCCACATAAGTTTCATCTGCATAACCAAGCTCTGCCAGCAGTTCCCCTGCTGCCCGAATGGCTTCTTCTTTAGAAACCGGCTTCTGATTCAAACGGATTCCCTGCTTAATAATAATCTGCGGCTTATCCGTTTCTGCTGTTTCAGTCTCATTTTCCGCTGCCCCGGCAGAAATAATTGATGCAGTCTCTGTTGCTTTTTCACTCTCGCTGCCGGCATGACATAACTGTTCATAAAGTGCATCCAATGCCGGGTCTGCCAGGAAATTACCGATGGTCACAAGCTGCGCCTGCGGTGCGGATTTTCCGGCACGCTCTGCCAACGTGGTCTGAACAACGGCAACATCACAATCGGATGGAATATTATCCACTGAAGTATTGCTTACGTGAATTTGAGGACATACTTCTTTGAGACGATTTCTGAATTTCGTTGCTCCCATGGCAGATGAGCCCATTCCCGCATCACACGCAAAGATGACCTTTTTGATCTGAGATGCATCTTTGATCTCAGTCTGTACAGTCTGCCCTTTTGCTTCCGCTTTCATGGCTGCCATCTCAGCCTGTGCGGCTTCCAGACTGTTCTTTCCGCCTGCCATCTTGACAATCGGTGATGCAACTGCAAATGAAATACCTGTCGCAATTGCCACACCCACCAGTACTTTCCATATATCAGAACCCGGTGTCATCATCAGATAAGCGATGAGGGAACCCGGAGATGCCGGTCCCACAAGGCCACAATCCATCATATTAAACCAGAAGATAGAAACCATATTGCCAATAATCGGTGCAATGATCACCAGCGGATTCATCAAAATATACGGAAAATAGATTTCATGGATACCACCCAGCACATGGATGATAATTGCTCCTGGTGCAGACTGCTTGGTCCTCATATCTTTACAGAAGAACATATACGCCAGTAATACACCAAGGCCCGGACCCGGATTCGGCTCCAGCATGTACATGATCGACTTGCCGGTCTCCACCGCCTGAGCTGTTGCCAGCGGCGTGAAAATACCATGATTAATGGCATTATTTAAGAACAGGACTTTTGCCGGCTCAATAAAAATAGCAACCAACGGCAGAAGGCCATGTACAATAAGAATATTGACGCCTGCAGCAAGCACTACCAGAATTGCGCTCATGACCGGACCTACAACGGTGTAGCCCAGAATCGCAAGCAGCATGCCGATGATACCTGCTGAGAAATTGTTGATCAGCATTTCAAAGCCCGCCGGCATATGGCCATCCATCACCTCATCGAACTTCTTGATACAGAAGCCGCCCAATGGTCCAATGACCATGGCCGCCATCAGCATAGTGATGGATGTATCACTCATAATGGCACCAATGACAGCAATGGCACCAACCACACGACCTCTGTCGCCGCCAACCATCTTACCACCGGTAGATGCGATCAGCACCGGAATTAAATAGGTGAGCATCGGTGATACCATACTGTTTAACTTTTCATTTGGTATCCATCCGGTATCAATAAATAATGCTGCCAGGAAACCAAATGCAATCAAAGCACCGATATTCGGCATGACCATTCCCGACAAAAACTTACCAAACTGCTGTACTTTATTTTTCACGATATACCTCCCCATAACGTCTTATACGGCGCCGCAATGGGAAATATACACGCTCTCAGCGATTAATAAACAGTAATATGGTGCGTTTCACACGCCAACAGGAATTCCTTCGGCAGATTGCCATCAGATATAATAATATCCACATCTGCCAATCCACAAATTGTATAGGTACTCTTAATATCAGTTTTGGAAGCATCCATCAGAACCACCACCTGTTCTGCCTGTTCAATTGCTGTCCTTTTTAACATCGCCTCTTCATTGTTGCCGCAGGTAAAACCTGCTTTCATCGAATAGCCCGTCACCCCAAGAAACGTCTGATGAAAATTAACCTGTTCCAGTTCACGAATGGCTGAAATGCCATATACACTGATACTATAACGGTTCAGCTGACCACCCGGCAGCATAATGACCGGCTTCGTCAGATTCGCCAGCTCAGTGGCACAGGAAAGACCTGTTGTATAGATCAGATTGGACTGATCCGGAAAAATCTTTGCCAACTCTGTTGTAGTACTTCCTGAATCCATGAATATCGCCGTATCCGGCTGAATAAGCTTCAAAGCTTTTCTCGCAATCTCCTGCTTCGCCTGTATATTGCGCACGGCACGTCTTGTGAGATAATCATCCGTTCCGATCACCAGCTGTACAGACTTGGCTCCGCCATGAATCCTGACAATTTCCTTTGCCTCATCCAGGGCCTTCAGATCTGTACGCAATGTCATCTCAGACACATTCGAAAACTGTTCCTTAATCTGTGAAAAACTCACTGTTCCATACTTATTTACCAGTTCCACAATCGCATTTCTGCGTATTTCCATTGCATCCATTGTCGCTCCTCCCCGTCAGAATCCTGTTATCCTGACGGAATCAGAGCATTCTGACGGTTTCTATTCTTCTGTAATAAAGTTTGCAAGTAAATATTCTTCAGCTTCAGGACACCATAATCCCTGATGAGACTCCACAATATCTGCCAGTGCTGCATAGCGGTCATCATTTCTCTCTTCTGCCGCCTTACGCAATTCATCCAGTGCGGTTAATGGCATGGACAAATGTGTATAGATCAGCTTCTTGCCGCCCGGAATCTTCGGAAGATTCAATGTTGTCTCTGCAGCTGCATCAAGACCACCGATATGTGTGACCATAACTGCCGGATTAATGCGTTTTGCTGCTGTCAGTTCAAGGGACTCAATCATATCTGCTGTATTACCGCCTGTTGTCCCCATAACATGTGTTGAATTATAATGAACATCGTAGAAATTCATGGTTGCACTGAAGTTCTTGTCAGTTGGTCCTGCAAAAAAGTTCAGACAGCCATCTCTGCCAAGAATGTCACTGGACTGTTTCACAACTGCAGCAACCGGTGCATAGCAAAAAACATCATCGTAGCCTGTACCACCGGAGATTCTGATCAGTTCTGCAACAGGATCTTCGAATTTGCCTGTGTTTACAAAATGAAGTTCAATACCTTCCTTCTTATATGTCTCAACAGGAAACAGCTCTTCTGCACGATCCAGACGATCCTGATTCAGATCTGTAACAACAACCATGGAAGGTCGTACATCACGATGCAGCGCATAGGTCAGTGCGCCAAGTCCCATAGGACCTGCACCCGCCATAATGGCCAACTTTCCGTTTTCCTTGATGCCCATCTCATGTGTATAAACACCCATCTGTGTATGATAAGCTGCATGGAAGGCACCAATACTGCAGGACATCGGTTCTGCCAGGGAAGCCTCATAGTAAGCACGGCCTTTGTACTCCAACAGACATCCCAGTTCCATAACCTCAGCAGGGATCACACAGTAAGTTGTATCTCCGCCAAAGAATTCATAGGAGTAGCCAGGGCTCCACATTGTTCCTTTGTAGTTCAGAGCCGGCTGAAGTGTAAATTTCATGCCTGGTTTGAACTGATCCTGATGGTTCTTACCTACCTTTACAATATCACCTGCAAATTCATGTCCCATAATAGCCGGATGCTCTGCAACATCCTCATGTACTCTCTTGTGCTCTGTTCCCAGAATCGCACATTTGTAAGTTGACATACAAATGCTGTCTGAAACAACCTTTACAAGGATCTCATCATCTGTAATCTCAGGAAGTTCAAACTCCTCCAGTCTCAAATCATTTGCTGCGTGTAATCTTACGCCTCTTGCCTTCATAATAAAAGCTCCTTTCTACTATGTTATTCCCGTTTTTTGACTTTTGCAACAACAAAGTTGAAAATTTATTGCTGCTGATGTGACTTTTTTGTTTAATTGTTGTTTTGAAAGTTTATTACTTTTGTTTCAACAGCTGTTACACTTATAATATGCTTCTATCCCCTAAAAGTCAACGGTTATTTTTGCATAAAAGTGCACAAATTTTTAACTTATTTTTTTAATTCAAAAGTTTTAACTTTTGAATTGACAGTTTGCTTTTTCTATGTTAAATTGTTGGAATAACACTGCAAAAAAGCTCCGGCCTTTCTTAGCTAAAAGAAAAGCCGGAGCTTTTGCGTCTTATAAGGATGTTATTAATTAACAAGAAACGGCAGGAAATAGCGGATCTGCTTTTTCCACCACGGCCAGTCATGATCCACATCATATCCCCAGAAATCGGTCCATCCATGGATTCCTTTTCTGTAGAAGATGTCTGCCATCTGACCCGTTGTACGGATCCCCTCACTCTCCCAGTTGCCCTGCCCTACGCAGAGAATGATTTTTCTCTCATTATACAGCTGGATATATGGATGATCTGAAGGCATATTCTCCAGAAAATGAACAGGAGAATTATTATACAGATTCTCATCGCACCATCCATCTGTGAAATAGGTGGCATCATAACAGCCGGACATACCAAGCACACCGCCGAACAGATCCGGTCTTCTGAAGAATACAATGGCTGCGTGGGTTGCGCCCAGGCTGCAGCCCAGTGTCAGCGGCAACTGTCCCGTACCGTTGATCTCATGTACCATCGGAAGGACTTCATCTACGATATAACGATAATAGCATTCCTGCATCCAGGCACGATAGCCTTTATCACCCCATGTGTCGGACCAGCTCTCCTTATCCACCGTATCAACGGAAAAGAGCTGAATTTTTCCACCATCAATATAATCCTGAAGCACATCGATCATGCCGAAATTCTCAAAATTGTCACACATACTGTCCTGACACGGGAATACAATAATCGGCACCCCCGTATAGCCATAAACCAGTACATGCATCTCTCTCTGAAGATGCTCGCTGTACTGTGTATAATAATGTCGTTCCATTTTATTCAACCCCCTCTATCTTCCTACGCTGAGACATTTCCGGCGCATTCTGTAGCTTTTATGTCAAATCATAGTTTTTCTTCTGCCGGTCGAGATAATCTCTGACAAAATCCCAATATTTTGCAGTTGTCTGACCATTTCCCAATGTCAGGCCATCCTGTATCTTCCGGTTCTCCTCCGAATGCTCACACAGATGCTCGACCTCTTTATAGCGATTGAGAACCGCATCACTGATATCCGTCGGGATATCTTCCTGACGGATCAACGTCAGAATCTTCTCATGATCTCCCAGCAGCTCCAGCACATACATATACGGTGCCAGAAAATCCTGGGTTTTCACCAGTTCAAAGGCCCGCTTCATACATTCCGCCGCACATTTGATATTGTGAAGCCGCAGAAAGGCCATGCCCATATTGTGCCATGTGTCAGCCTTGAACTGTCTCGTCATCTCACTGTCATAATCATGCGTCATCTGATAGACAACATGGTGATAATTCTTCAAAGCAGCCATATAATGTCCGTATCGGTTATAGTTGTCCGCCGCAAGGCGCATCTGCTCTAAAGGATTCTGATGCTCCATCTCCGTGAGCTTATTGTAGATCCGGGCAATTTCCCCATTATCCAGATAATCAACCGCATTCAGAAGCAGACGTACAATCTCTTTTAATGGTTTGCCGGCGGATTTGTAATTAAATAGTGCCAGCGCCAGAGAATGGCTGCCTGTAATCTTATCCATCCAGAAAAACATCTTCTCATCGAAAAGATCATAGGTCGTTATATAAACATTCTTCGACAAATACCAGCATAATTCCTCCAGCGAGAAAATACGAGTTCCGGACATCTTCATATCCAGCGGAAAAACTTCCTGAGGAATGGTTGCCTCAATGACAGCCTCCTTCGCAGACTGCCCGGATGCCTCCGAAGCCTCCCCTATATCAAAATGCATCTCCCACACTTTGCCTGTCGCCGCAAAAATCTCGCCAAATCCCATATCTGTCACACGAATATGGCAGTCTGTCTCTGATTGAAAAGAAGTCTCGATCAATAACTTCGTTGTCTTCGGCGGACGCTGCGGCAGAGCATCCAGTGTCATCACCGCCGTCTGCTCAAAATTCGTCAGCGGATCCCGCATTCTGATTATCAACTGTTCCTGACCGTCTATAATGATCGCTTTTCTTGAAACAGCACTGTACCAGGGTGTCCCAGCCGCTGCCAGTATCAGCTTCTGTGGTGCATGCTTATGTACCGACCGCAGATAGATATCTTTCGTCAGCAGACCGGCATTCGCTGCAATAAATCCCGGTTTTCTTCCAAAGCTTCCCTGATCAAAACTGTGATAGCAGGCACCTCGGGCATAGAGATTCTGTCCCGCAAAAACATGCCGTTTCATGGCACATAACTGTTTCAGCGAAAGATTCATCCAGCTCTTGCCGGATTCTGCCCCAGAGAATCCCTCACCCATCAGATAATAGGTTGAGATCATCCTTCTGGCTGATACTTCCTTAATCGCTTCAAGAAACTGTCTGTCCATCTCAGGCGGTACCGGATCTGCCAGTTCATGACCATCCAGATACTGGTTCAGCACCGTTGTCTCGGCTGTTACCACCGGCGGATGGTGCTTCCAGGATACAGACAGATGATGATACCGCAGCCCTCGGCGATCATATTCAAACAAGCCCACATCATGGGTCCATAATTCCCGTCGCTGGGACAATGCATAATATTCATAACTCAATCGATGGCTTTCCAGCGCCAGCAACTGTGCGCCGATTCCCATTGAAGCCGCTGCACGCTTCAGCGCATCCGCTGTTGCCAGATCCACGTCTTCCATGGTAATCGTGATAAATCCGACCTCTGCACCCTCACACACAGTCTCAAGAGCCTTCAGCGTTTTCTGGAAAAATATGCCTATGAGTCCGGCCTTTTCCATACGCTCACCAGCCACATCCACCATTGGATCATCAGCAATGCGTACAATAAAATCGCGCACCAAAACACCGTTGCCTGCCTCCGCCGCTTTTAGGGCCTGCTGCCCGGCAAGCCATTCACCATTGGAAAACAGCCTGCACAGCACTGTCGGGATTTCGTTCTGTCCATCAAAATTGACCGAATCCGGTTCTTCTTTTTCTGTATTGTAATAACTGATCTGTGAATAGTCCGCACACAGATCGTATCCAACCATTAACCTTTGTCTTTCCATGCTCTGTGTCACTCCTATTTCAGTTCAAATAACTGCTCTGTCATTTCATTGATTCTCTCATACGAACAGATCATTTCATTCACTGCCTGGCTGTCCTCTGTCTGGATTGCATGATTCATCCGGTTCAGCAGTTCCACACCGGTTTCCGGCCATGCATCCATGGCCTCTTCCCTTTGCAGTAAATGTTTCTCACCGGTTTTCTCCCCATTTTCATCCTGCTCTGAGATATAGTATTCTATCTTCTCACCTGCAAACAGTCTGAAGGTTCTGATGAAAATACCTCCAAGAATATGGCGCATCGGCTCATTGATCCACTCCGTCTCAAACTCCTGATGCAGACGGTAATGAATTGTCACCGCTGCTTTCGGACTGGTATGATATTCTGCATAGAGAAAATCAGCCAATTCCTCCGGCACCTCGGCATTCCCGGCATATTTTCTGAAAAACGGCAGAAGGATTCCCTTATCCATAAAGGCAGCTACCTCCTGCTGCAGTTTCTCATAAAATTCCGGTTCTACATGGTCTGCCTCCGAATAATACTGCAGCAGCGCCAGAGCGCATACATCTCGGGCATTCTCCACCTGATCCAGCTCTATCTCCATAATCTGGAAAATCTTCTCTCCGGATGTCTGTCCATGAACCAGATAATGATAGCCATAATATCCGAGAAATGCCCGGATCAACCGATGTCCCGGATGTGTATGATAATAAGAGACAAAAACGTCACAGCCCTCGGCCACATGATTCTCCGTAAACAATATCTCACAGAGCAGACGCTCCTCCAGCTGTTCCGCCGGCACTTCAAAATCACCGGCTGCCTTCCATATCGCATACAGCTGCTCTGTGGTTCCTGCATAAAACATGATCAGATACTGCAGAATCGTCTCGTCGTACTTGCCGTTGGAAAATGCAAAATAAGCTAATTCCACCAACAGTTCATCCTTTGCGAAATTCTTTTCCCGGATGACTCTGGAACAAAGCCGCATGATCCGTTTATCCTGAATGCCTTCGTATCCGTATTCCCGGATAGCTTCATAAGCCTTGTCAAACAGCCCTCTCTGAATAAAATATTCAATAATATGGCTGCGCTCTGAATGGCCCAGAAGCTGGATATCCAGCTGAAGCAAATATTTCTCAAGGGTCTCTCCCTCATAATTATCATAATAATAATCGATCAGATTCTTCAGGATCGTCTTCTGATAATGTCTGCTTACATCCGGCAGGCTCAGAACGCATTTGTATGTTTCAATGGATACATCATCCATCATCTGATATTTCAATGCACGTTCACTTCTGTTGAGTACCAGCATCTTATTATCCCGCCCCTGCTCATAGCAGATCCTGATATAACGGCCGGCATCCATCAGTCTGTCAATCGTATAAGGGATTGTTGACATATAGCGTCCGCCCCGGGTATCCACAAGTACAATCCGATAATCATCCATATAAAGGTCCACATAAGCATCCCCCTGATCCAGCGGATAATACTTCTCCTCACCCAGCTCGGAATAATCAATGATCACACCCACGATTCCCGGATGATCACAATGAATATGATGCTTAAAAATAATCGCCGGCATCGCCTTCACAACATGCGGCGTCATCGCTTCCTTCGTCAGATAATGATGATACAAAACGGCAATGTCCTCATTAATAACACCCTTCTGCAGCTGTTCAAAAGTAAAGGCTTTGATAATACCGTCATATGCCTCGAACAATTTGCCCAGCCATTGCTCATGCTCGATCACATATCTGAACAGAAATGCCTTCTGTTTCAGTTGCAGCCGATTATCATACTGAAAATAAATCAGTACCGGAACCGGCAATTCCCTGCAATTCTTCATATCCAGTGTCGCCATATAGTATTCGAACAGTCCCTGCATCTTGATGGAAGATTTAATGCCCAGCTGATACCACTGATGGTAGATCGGCTCCTTCTTCTCACCGAGAATCAGCAGATGCAGGACTGCTGAAAGAAGGTTCTTTGTCTCATACAATGAACACATCTCGATCATCGCATGCAGACACTGTCCGTGATATACATGCATGCGCAGGACAAGATCCGCAAATCTGAAAATCGTTTCGCGATTCAGGCAATCATGACGTATTCCCCAAAGGAACAGACTGATCTCAAAAGCACCCATTTCCCGGATCAGCGATGGATCCTTATTGATTATCTTAACAGCCTCCAAATACATGAGCCCGCCCATCAGATGCCTGTCATAGAGCGCTTTCGTCTGTCTGAGTACCTTAAGCTGGTGCTGTGCTTCCCTTGCATCCAGCTTCATCAGCATATAGACCAGTTCCCATCGGTCATGATATTGACCTTCCTCATAAAACTGAATAGAATCACGGACGTACTCCGTATAATGTTCATCCTGTCTGCACAGCGCATTCACATAGAGAAAATAACTGTATGCGACTGCAGAACGATATCTCAGCTCACGGCCATTGATACCATCCAGAACCTTCTGTGCTTCCTCGTTCTTGCCTTCCTCACGCAGAAAATCCGCTTCAACAACCTTGAAAAGAATATCCCTGCTGTTATTCAGACAGCCATTAATATCCTCTCTGGCATAACCAATCATCTGATTCCTGTCAATCTGATGCAGCGCATACTTCAAATACAGCCTGCACAAATGCATCCACGAAGCCTTCAACGTCTTTCTCTCAATAAAATCCACATCTCTGGCTTTCTCACGTCTGCAGCATACCGGCACCACAATACGCTGATTCAGCGTCTCAAGAATGATCTTGCCGGAAGCCACTGTATGCATTCCCGGCACAATATTGTACTCCAACTGATAATAGCTTCCCAAAAAATCCTCATCCGTCACAGTCTTCTTATAAACGCTTAAGAAATCCCCCTCTGTTGAAACGTGAATATTCACATGTCCCCACTGGTTCTTCTCGATCAGCAGATATTCGCTGACGGGATGCTCAAGATTATCGAATTCAATCAAATCCTGTGACACACTCATCTGTACCGCCTGTTTCCGCTTCACTGTACACAGAAATTCTTCCATTGCCAGTGACATATCACTGCCCTTAATAAGTGCCGCATAAATCCGTCGATTCTTCTTATTATGCAAAAAAACACGCCCAAATTCCGGTGTCTTAAATATCTTCAGTGCCTCCGACCAATTGTCTCTGGCCAGGGATGCGAACTGATCCAGGTCATTCATCGGGCCCATGCTGGAATCGCAAAAAGGCGCGCATACCTTTACTCTGTACGGAATCGTGATCTCACCGCCATTGCTCACAATATAAAAGCATCCTTCGCACACTTCACCTGTTTCCAATGCCTGTGTATCAAAAACATAATGAATACATCCCGTTGTTCCGATCACTGTAGACTCCAGGCACTGCATCCATTTATTCGATGAGAAAATCATGGCGCGTATTTCAATATGATTGCGGCTGTTCAATTGAATCGTACCCGAATAGTGGCTGCCCGCCTCAACTTCCAGAGCAATCTCCTTCTCTGATACTTCAATCTCCGGATTCTCATACTCAAATACGCCTCTTGACAATAACTGAATCTTTTCTTTCACGTTCTCTCACCTTCTTCTCAAAATCTATCATAACTTTTTTCTTTCTAATTCGCATAATGTATTTTATCACTAAATGCGGTTCTCTTCAATCTATAGACGACAAAAAAGATGCTCTGCGGCTGTCAGATTCTGTCAACAGCCACAGAACATCCTCTTATCACTTGCCTATGCAAATTCCGGAAGCAAGCACTGGTGCTTCTGTTCAATTCCTGTCATTCGATAAATAAATCCCGGCAATTCTGCCATCTGCTTATAGGTCACAACCACACGATTCTGCTCCAGACGTTCTGTCTGCTCCAACAGAGGACTCAAAACCGTATCCTTTGTAAAAAGATAAGTTGAACGAATAGAGAGGTCAAAAACCATATATTCCTTCTTACTGTTCATCCTAAAGGCCTGACGCTCATAATCTACAACAACGCCCGGTCTCAGCTGGTTGATGGTCAGCTGCAAATAAAAATCTCTAAAAATCGACTCTCTGGCGGAGGCCATCCATTCATAATCACCATCCAGGATCCGTTCAAACTCTTCTTCCGACAACCGTGTATAGCTCTTCGAAATAAGCCCTTCCCGCTTACTCTTCTTCTCAAGGATCAGATGGTCTGTATCCCAATCAGTCATCATCACGCAATAGCTGTCCGTATTCTCCTGATTCACACTGACGGCATCTGTCAGATAGTTGATCTCTCTGTTAAAAAATACCTTCCGGACAACCGAAATCCTGGCCGGACGGAACTTCTTCTCCTTATGTAAAGTATCGATAATATGCTTATATTCTTCCTTTGGAATAATATTGTTCTCTTCATAATACATTTCGTCAAACACCGATCTTCTCACCTTTCCCTTTCACGCTAATGGATTCCCCCTTCCATCAGCCTTCTTTGTTCTTCATTTGACTCTCTTATTGTACGATATAATTGTGTATTTATGATGAGAAAAGCCTAAAATGTTTCTAAAAAAATAAAGACTGTCGAAACAGTCTTTATCTTATAATTTATAAATATTTCATTAGTTTATTTACGCTTGATAATCTCATGACGACCAGGGCCATTGGATACCATTGTAATCGGAACTTCCAGCTCCTTCTCAATGAACTCAATATAGTTACGGCAATTCTCTGGAAGATCTTCATACTTCGTGATGCCGCGGATATCACATTTCCAACCTGGTAATGTTGTATAGACCGGTTTTGCCTTCTTGAGGAGACGTGTTGTCGGGAAGTCTCTTGTCACTTCACCATCGATCTCATATCCGATACATACAGGCAGTTCATCAAGGTAACCCAGTACATCCAGTACTGTCAGGGCTACTTCTGTTGCACCCTGTACACGGCAGCCGTATCTTGAAGCAACCGCATCAAACCAACCCATACGTCTTGGACGTCCTGTTGTAGCGCCGAATTCGCCGCCGTCACCGCCGCGCTTTCTGAGTTCATCAGCTTCTTCGCCAAAAATCTCAGATACAAATTCACCGGCACCAACTGCACTGGAATAAGCCTTAACAACTGTAATAACATCCTTGATCTCGTATCCAGGAATACCTGCACCGATTGCACCATAAGATGCCAATGTAGATGAAGATGTAACCATAGGATAAATGCCAAAATCCGGATCCTTCAGAGAACCAAGCTGACCTTCAAGAAGAATTCTCTTATTCTCTTTCAATGCCTGATGTAAAAATGCAGATGTATCACATACATAAGGCTTGATCATATCTCTGTATCCAAGCAATGTCTGATAAATTTCTTCCGGATCAAGCTTCTCCTTGTGGTACAGATGCTCAATCAGGACATTCTTCGTCTCTACAACACGATAAACTTTCTCTTTGAGGCCTTCCTCATCAAAAAGTTCACTGACCTGAAAACCAATCTTTGCATATTTATCAGAATAAAATGGCGCAATACCTGACTTTGTTGAGCCAAAGGACTTACCGCCAAGTCTTTCTTCTTCATAAGCATCTAATAAGATGTGATATGGCATCAAAATCTGTGCACGATCTGAAACAAGGATCTTCGGCATTGGCACATTTCTTGATGTCAGACTCTCCAGTTCCTCAACAAGATATGGGATATTCAATGCAACCCCATTACCGATGACACTTGTGGTATGATTGTAAAAAACACCGGATGGCAGAAGATGTAATGCAAACTTGCCATAGTCATTGATAATCGTATGTCCGGCATTACTGCCGCCCTGGAAACGGATAATAATATCTGAATCCTCGGCCAACATATCTGTAATCTTGCCTTTACCTTCATCTCCCCAGTTCGCTCCAACGATTGCTCTAACCATAAACTTACTCAGCTCCTTATATGTTTTTACATGCTTGATGCATGTATTTCTAGTAAATCCTGTCGATAATACTCTATTATTTTATGCTATATTCCAACAAAAGTAAATAGCGGATTTACATTTTATTACTCTTTCAGTAAATCTTCCAACTGAACATTGAGACAATCTGCCAAAACCATCATAACGCTGAGTGTGGGATTGCATTTTGCATTCTCAAGATCTGATATATACGTTCTATGCAGACCACACATATCTGCCAGGGCCTGTTGTGAAACACGGCTAAGCTTGCGATAACGCTTGATGTTATAGCTTAACCGCTGTTTCATCCTTTCTATTTCACCTTCTAGTTCTATTCTTCGTTCATTCATGTGAAATGTCCTCCATTATATCTATATCGTCTATCAATTTGGCGCAATTAACGAAAATCACTTTGACTTTTGTTAATGATTGAATCATTTTCCCATTCAATGTTATCAAAAACCGGGGCTCATTTCAATAGTCTATTTACAAAAAGTAACTTTTTTTGCCAGACATTTTCTCCTCTTATTATGCCATTTTGTCATCGATTGCCCGTTACAATTCAGTACCATCACAGTTACAATGTAAAATCTATTTAAAATCCGCTCTGCTGACCGCATTTCGTATAAAAATCATACCTACAAAAAAACTGCTGTACACCCAGCGCCAATTCTGGAATGTACAGCAGTCATTGTTCTTAATAATTAAGATTATTTCTTGTAATTGTAGAAGCCTTCGCCTGTCTTCTGACCAAGCTTACCTCCACGAACCATTTTCTTTAACAGTGGATGTGGACGATACTTAGGATCGCCTGTCTCTGTATAAAGAACGTTCATAATAGCGAGGCAGATATCCAGACCGATTAAGTCGCCTAATGCAAGAGGTCCCATTGGATGGTTTGCACCAAGCTTCATAGCTGTATCAATACCTTCAACATCTGCTACACCATCAGCATAGATGCCAACAGCTTCATTGATCATAGGAATAAGAATTCTGTTAACAACGAAACCAGCAGCTTCCTTAACCTGTACAGGTGTCTTGCCGATAGAAACAGAGATTTCTTTGATCTTCTCAACAGTTTCTTCAGGTGTATTCAGACCTGCAATAACTTCGATCAGTTTCATAACTGGTGCTGGGTTAAAGAAATGCATACCAATAACTGGTCTGTTCACACCGGCACCGATTTCTGTGATAGAAAGTGATGATGTATTTGTAGCGAAGATTGTTTCTGGTTTGCAGAGTGTATCAAGTTCTTTGAACATCTCATGCTTGATTGCCATATCTTCAAAAGCTGCTTCAACGATCAGATCGCAGTCTGCACATTTATCTCTAAGACCTGTTGTGATCTTGCCGATAATAGCTTCTGCCTCTTCTTCTGACAGTTTGCCTCTGGCAACCTTCTTCTGAAGACCTTTAGCGATTTTCTCTTTGCCTTTTTCAGCAAATGCTTCATTGATATCACATAATACAACTTCGTATCCTTCTGTCTGTGCAAATGCCTGTGCGATACCTGAACCCATTGTACCTGCACCAATAACTCCTACTTTCATTGGACGAATACCTCCTAAATTAATAAATATATAACACCTTACGACTGAACCGTCGTTAAATATGTACCCGATAAATTATGCGTTGATGAAGTTTTTCTCTTTACGTTTTGTAAGGAATGCATCCATACCTTCGATCTGATCATGTGTCTTGAAGCAGCTGCCGAACAGTTTCTCTTCAAGTACAATAGCTTCGTCCATAGGAAGATCAAGACCTTCGTTGATAGCTTTCTTACAAGCACGAACAGCGATTGGTGCGTTCTTAGCGATCTTGGAAGCAAGCTTCTCAGCTGCTGGAAGTAATTCATCCTGTGTATAAACTTCATTTACAAGACCTACTTCTTTAGCCTTTGCAGCATCGATATTCTTTGTTGAGTAGATGATTTCCTTAGCTAAGCCAGGAGCGATGATACGAGCAAGTCTCTGTGTGCCACCGAATCCAGGTGTAATACCAAGTCCAGCTTCTGGCTGACCAAAGATTGCATTGTCAGAACAGATACGGATATCACAGCTCATGCAGATTTCATTACCGCCGCCTAATGCGAAACCATTAACTGCAGCAATTACTGGAATAGGGAATGTTTCAATCTTTCTGAATACGTCATTACCTTTCTTACCGAAAGCTTCGCCTTCTTCTGGTGTTAATGTGCTCATTTCACCGATATCTGCACCAGCTACGAAAGATTTCTTGCCGGCACCCGTGATGATCAGTGCTCTTACAGCGTTAACATCTACAGCATCAAGAGCTGCATTCAGATCATTCAGAACTTCTGAATTTAAAGCGTTAAGTGCTTTTTCACGGCTGATAGTAAGGATAGCGATATTACCTTTTACTTCATATAATACGGTTGACATTTTTTTAACTCCCTTTCTATGTTGAATTTTTATCTTCATCCCTATTCTACAACACATTTACTAATAAGTAAATAGCTAATCTTTAATTTTACCAAATTTTTTAGATATTTCTTTTAAAAATTCAGATTCTTTGTTTTCATTTTACAGCCATTTTACCTATTTACAAATTCCCAAAAGCAGAGGCTCAACCAATCCAAAAGTTAAGTATTTGTCAATTTCTGAAGTTATATCCGATCAAAGTGCCTTTCTTCCAGCATTTCATCGACAAAATCCGGCGCCAGATACGGCATCACATCCTCCTCAGCATACCCTGCTGTCCTCAGATAATCCAGCCACTGCAAATAAGGCACAACCTTAACATTTTCATCATTTTCATCTGTACAGGCCTTTGTAAAGCAGATCGCTGTATTCAGATTTTCTTCCATCAGATGCTTTCTGACACAAATAACGGTATCGTATTGATTGTCGATTTTTAACCACAAAATAATCCGATTGTCTGTCATTTTATTATCGAATACGATTTCATTGCCATCCAACAGGGCAATGCTGATTTCTTCTTCTGCCAATGCATCCATCATCTCAGCTTCATTGTCATACATATAGATTACCGGAATGAAGTTCTGATCCTCAAATCTGTCTTCTTCCAGCCCATAGCTGACCAGCCGGCTGCCGCCTTCCGCGCAGTATCCAATAGAGATCCTCATAATTTCCTGCTCAATACCATCACTCTCAAGCATGGATAGCACAAGCAGAAAGACCGCCAGAGCCCTCAGGCGTTTCCAAACCACTGCCATCCCTCTTACTTCTCTTTCTTCATTTTCCACCGGCTGTCACCTTCTCTCTTATCGCATATCTGCTCAAAATTCTAATATACGGATAGTGTATCATAATTTCCGGTACTTCCACCATAGTTATCAGCGAAATATATAAAAAAGAAGCAGAAAATGCTTCTGCTTCTTGCCTTGCATACTGCGGATAACAGGAATCGAACCTGCACGGGGTACCCCACCAGATCCTAAGTCTGGCGCGTCTGCCAGTTCCGCCATATCCGCATAATCTATTCAATTCTTCTTCCGGAAACAATAAGTCCGGAAAGAAAAACAAGCCTTCTCAGGCTTGCTCAAATGAGACATCCGGGGCTCGAACCCGGGACACCTAGATTAAAAGTCTAGTGCTCTACCAACTGAGCTAATATCCCATATCTTATTCAATTCACCCAATTAGCTGGGCTAGTTGGATTCGAACCAACGTAATGCAGGAGTCAAAGTCCTGTGCCTTACCGCTTGGCGATAGCCCAAAGTCCTGCATAAAACTTACATCAGTTCTATGAAGGTGGATACAGGGATTCGAACCCTGGGCCTCCAGAGCCACAATCTGGCGCGCTAACCAACTGCGCTATACCCACCATATCACTTCGCAATTAAGCAAAGAGAAACGAGCCTGAAGGGATTCGAACCCCCGACCCACGGCTTAGAAGGCCGTTGCTCTATCCAGCTGAGCTACAGACTCATATTCAAAAAACAATGTTTTGTTTTGATGTAAATCATACATCGTCGGGGTGACAGGATTCGAACCTGCGACCTCTTGATCCCAAATCAAGCGCTCTAGCCAAGCTGAGCCACACCCCGTTTCATCAACAGCATTTCATCCGTGACGCAAGATATATTCTATATTACAAACAGCAAAATGTCAACCCTTTTTTTTAATTTTTTTAAATTTTTTATTTTGCATATGTAATTCAACAAAAATGGCTTCTATCCGACTTCAAAAACCGCAGATTCCTCCCTAGAGATAATAGATTTCGATGTCAAAATCTCCCTTTCGGTTGACATCCAGTATCGCATAGGATGGTCTTCGATTATCCTGCCTTGGAAGAGAAATGCTTCCTGGATTGACAACAGTTACTTCTTCCGTATCATCCAACACAGGCCTGTGAATATGGCCAAAGAAAGCATAATCGCACCCTCTTGATTTTGCTGCTGCCCTCAATTCCCCATAGCCATAATTCACATAGTAATTATGGCCATGCGTCATAAAGATCTGATGCCTTCCAATCGTAATGACCTTCTCCCTCGGAAGCCTTGAAAAGAAGTCATTGTTGCCGGCCACCATCTCTACCGGACAGGGTGCGATTGCCTCCAAATAGCCCTCACTGCCCTCCAGATCCCCCAAATGGATCAGAAGATCAACGGGACTGGCTTTTCTAATAACCTTTTCCATATTCTGATTTCTTCCATGTGAATCACTGACAAGAAGTACTCTCATTATATCCCCTTTGTCTCAAGATAAGCGCCTATAACAGGCTTAATCAGCTGCAATGCCTTTCCTCTGTGACTAATGGCATTCTTCGTCTCCGAAGACATAGATGCCGTTGTACAACCATATTCCGGTACATAAAAGATCGGATCATAGCCGAAGCCATTTTTTCCTTCCTCCTTATAGCCGATACGGCCTTCAATCGTTCCCCGAACAACTTCTGTTTTTCTGTCCGGGAAAGCCGCTGCCACACAGCATACGAATCTGGCCGTCCGCTTTTCATCCGGAACGCCTGCTAATCTTTCTATCAGATTGGCATTTTTGATGTGATATGAAGTCTCCTCACCCATGTAACGTGCAGAGTAAATTCCCGGTTCACCGTTTAAATAATCAATCTCAAGTCCTGAATCATCCGCCAACACAATCGCACCAGTCATTCTTTCGATGGCCTCCGCTTTAATCGCCGCATTTTCTTCAAAACTGCTGCCGTTTTCATCAATGTCCGCCTGAATACCGGCTTCTTTAAGGGACAGGATTTCTACCGGAAAATCCGCCAGAATCTCTCTGATCTCTTTCATTTTATTCTCATTGGTTGTTGCAAATATAATGCGCTGCATAATTATCTCTCCTCATTCTCCCAACGAATACCCGTCACGATTCATCCCCGTCTTATTGGTCCGGAGTTAAATCTGTATAAGCTTTGAGACAGGCATTGCATGCGGATGCTTCCTCCATATGGCTCCATAAACTTCCATTATAGCTCATATAGCTCTCACCATCAGAAATATCGGCCCCCGCCGTCAGCTCGTTGGATACATATTCTATTGCGATCGGATGCATGGAATCCCTGGTGTATATCTGCACGATCACCGCAAAGCGCTGGTCTGCCTCCAAGGGCTGTGGATTCTCCAATGGAATGGTATAATAGCCTTTATCTTTAATATAACCACTCTGTAAAAAAACTCTGCGGTCCATATCTTCAATGCCCTCAAAATCTCTCACCAGATAAATATCATAATATGTGTCTGCATCCGTAGCATAAAAACCTGCCGCCCGAAGTGTATTCTCGCTGTCCGTCTGATAAACGCTTGAAAACCAGGCCATTGGTTCATTATATCCAATAGATCCCGTCCATCCAAGCAAATCCGTCTGATAGATCCGGTCATAATTATCTGCATCTTCCACGCCCGTATAGGATACACCATAGACACCAATATTCGGGTCTTCGTAGGATATATAGAAAAATCCATTCTGACCGAAATCGGCACCCCAGCTGTTCTTGCAGATAAAAGCGCCGTCCTTCTCCGGCTCTGTTACAAAATTTTCTTTCGGATAGGTATCATCCCATCCGATAATATCAATATCATGGTTGCATTCCTGACTTTCGGGATAATAATAAGCAGCGTTTTCCTCATTATAATAGGCGCTGAGTGAACGAATATCCGGCTGCGAATAGATTGCAGACTGCACAGCTCCGTATTGCATAATCAACTGCTTAATCTGTGAATAATCCCTTTCGTTGATAATCACCGCATCCTGAAGATGTACCGCCGCACTGAGGCCATCTTCATATTTCCCATCGCCATAAGGATCCTGCGCCTCCGTCACAGGGCCCCTCCAGCTTGTCATATACGCCAATGCCATATTATAATCTCCGCCATCGTCCAGATCCGCATTAAATCCGTTATTCATCGCCAAATGATCGACAGAAAACTCACATTTCTCATCCGGCAGCAGAGAAGATTCCAATGCAGACAAAGCAGCGAAAGCCCAACAGGTTCCCCAACTTCCCTGGTCCCTTACTTCAGAAACTCTTCCATAATCACGCAGATCATATCTGACCGGCAGAGACACCGGTTCATCTTCCGGTGCCGCCAGCATTGCCGTGTTATTTTCATCATCCCACTGATAATCATAATCAAAATAATCTGCAAGATAGTTCGCAGAAAGACAGATATTGCCATGCCGATCAAATTCTGCTATCCTGTTCTCTGTCCATCCGTGATCCGTCCGAACCCGATTCTTTTGAATGTCAATCTCGCAGGTCTTCTGACCTTTGATCAGTTTGATGATATCACCATCCATCCTGGCCGCTGTACATTGAAAGAGATCATTAACCATCGTTTCCGGAATCATTAATGTCATATCATCTGACATCCAGATTTGGTCGTTGCCGACCGTTTCCACTTTCCGGTCATCCATATAGAGGCTAATAGTTCTGCTATTAATGTCCTCTGCTTTAATTATATTGTAATGTCTGGTCAGTTCCTGAGAATCCTGTCCGCGAAACTGTGTGGCAGGTACCCGCATTAAAAGAATACCTCCTATGCCAAGTACCATTGCCAGAATAATGAAACGCTTTAAGTGTTTCAATTGAACCTCCTGTTATCCACTCTTTTTGGTGGCTTTGGTCCCATAAATTGATAAAAATAAGTCTTGATCATACCATTATAAATCTTACGATTTTTATCTGCCTTTCGACCAATATATCGTTCGGCATCCTCATAAGAAGTTAGTACATAGTACGACCAGCTGTCCAAATGTCTGAACGCATTACCGATATCTGTGTAAAGAGCCGGCAAAGCTTCCTTCTCCTCCAGTCGTTCACCGTACGGCGGATTTGTAATCACAAAACCATACTTCTTCGGATGACGCAGTTCGCTTACCGGACGCTGCTGGAAATGAATCAGATGATCCACACCAGCTTCTCTGGCATTGGCCATCGCAACCTTGATAACCTCACCATCAATATCATATCCCTGTATACGCATCTCCACGTCATTGCGGATCAGGTCATTAGCCTCCGTCACTGCATCATACCACCCCTTCATCGGAAGAAGATGTTTCCATGCCTCAGCCGTAAATTCACGATTCATACCCGGTGCAATATTGGCGCCGATCATTGCTGCCTCAATTGGAAATGTTCCGCTGCCACAGAAGGGATCCACCAGAATTCGATCCTTATTCCATGGTGTCAGCATAATCAATGCCGCCGCCAGTGTTTCAGACACCGGTGCCTTACCGGTCAATTTTCTATAACCTCTCTTGTGAAGTGATTCACCTGTGGTATCCAGTGCAAGCGTTACTTCATCCTTCAGGATAAAAACTCTTACCGGATATTCATCTCCGTCTTCTTTGAACCAATCTACTCTGTATGTCATCTTCAGACGTTCAACGATTGCCTTCTTCACAATTGACTGAATGTCCGAACTGCTGAATAACTGACTCTTGGCTGTTGAAGCCTTTTTGACCCAGAATTTTCCGTTGACCGGGATATAATCTCCCCATGGAATCGCCTTCGTTGCCTCAAAAAGTTCATCAAAAGTCCTTGCTTTAAATCTGCCTACACAGAGCAGAACTCTTTCTGCTGTTCTTAAAAAAATATTCGCCCGTGCAATGGCTTTTTCATCTCCTCTAAAGGTAACTCTGCCATCTGCCACATTGACGATTTCGTATCCCAGTGCCATAATTTCTCTTTTAAGTACGGCTTCCATGCCAAAATGACATGGTACAACATATTCAAATGTATTATTCTCCATTATTCTTCTCCTCTGTCCGTTCGGCTTCAATCTTTAGTATATACTTTTTATAAATCTCAGGCAAGACACGCCTTACGTAATTTATTATTTTTGACTTTTTATACAAATAAGCGACCCCTGTATGATAAAATTCCACCACTTATACTTAAAACATCCAACCCCTGTTCTGACATCCTCCTGCCGGCGAGCATACTGGCCCCGCCATGGCTGCAATAAAGGATATATCGCCTGTTTTTGGGAAGTTTTTCTATATAATGATCCAGAAATTCATAGGGAAGATTGAGAGCTCCCTGCATATGACCTTTTCTGTAATCTCTGTCATTCCGAAGATCAATAACAACATACTCCCAATGATCCATCAGGCTTTCGGCTTCCCTTGCGGAAATTAATTGAAATGCCATGACTTTCAAATACTCCTTTTATTTATATTATATGCGAAAAAACTGCCGCAGTCGAATAGACTGCGGCAGCTGTCAAATTATTTTTATTCTTCTATCGTTCCCTACTGTTTTTGTATGCGTTTTTATAAGTGTTCTTCTGCGAATACTCATCTTCCGAATCTTCACTGTTTTTCATGCTATCTGCGGTATTTTTGTATGCGCTCTTCGCTGCATGCCCTGCCTTATCACTTGCGCTGTTTCTGCAGTTTGTGCTATTGGTACTATTCGTACTGTTACTGCAGTCGGATGTTTTATTATTGTAGCTTGTTTTATTCTTTGCCATACGATTAACCTCCTTGTAATTATGGTACGTCAATAGTATGACCCGGATTTGTTTTTTTATGTGTTTCTCAATATGTTTTTTTTACTCTGATCAGATATCGCAAATAGCGGTATACTTCATCCTCGCCTTTAACTGCCAGCATTTTGAGCAAGCGTTCCAAAAGCTTACGTGTTTCCGGATGAATTGTAATATACTCTTTCGTTCTCTTATAGTATCTCCACGGACTCATCGTTGTATACCTGTCTTTTTCATAAGTTTTGCAGGCAGCTACGCGATCCGCAAACATTTCAGCTACATATTTAACCGGCATCTTAATTCCGACAATACCAAGACTGCGATCCTTCGTCACATCCGTCCAATATTCATAATGATGACGGTTTCTGCCCTTATGATGCAGCCAAGACTCTGAATAGCCCTTTGCTTCCCTCTCTGCAGCATTCGGGCTCTTGTCTCCCTGATAATACAAAACGCCTGTTTTAAATTCCGTTGGGGAATACTTCGAAAGATCATGTGTCAACCCCTGCCAGTACAAACCCATCTTGAAACATCCCTGCATCACCAGAATTCTATGCATCGTAATCGTCTTAAAATGATGCCATGCCACCAAAAGCTTACTCATATCTGAAGTACCTCCTAAAAAAATTCTATAAAACTATGTGCAAAATGCATCCAAAATTATTGATAACCTATAATTTCTATAATTTCGCTCCATCTGATATCAATTATCAGTGCGTGAGAGGTTGCTGTGTGCCAGTGGCACACGTTCAGCAACGACCGAGCCGGAGGCGAGATACGAATCCGTGAATAATCACGGGTTCGTATCATCCGCCTCGGCTCGTAACAAAAAGAGACAGGACATCTAGTCCTGTCTCTTTTTGTTACTAACGTGCGTGAGAGGATTCGAACCCCCGACACCTTGGTCCGTAGCCAAGTGCTCTATCCAGCTGAGCTACACACACATATTCTGTTTTAAATGCCGGCGACCGGAATCGAACCGGTACGGACGATTAGGTCCGCAGGATTTTAAGTCCTGTGCGTCTGCCAGTTCCGCCACGCCGGCATTCCTCAATGCCTGCAAAGACATAAATGCAAATTGCTTCACATTGAATGGAACCTATAGGGCTCGAACCTATGACCCTCTGCTTGTAAGGCAGATGCTCTCCCAGCTGAGCTAAGATTCCATATAAACGACCCAGACGGGACTCGAACCCGTGACCTCCGCCGTGACAGGGCGGCGCTCTAACCAACTGAGCCACTAGGCCATGATCGTCATTTGTTGAATCAGAATAAATACCCGGGTAAAATGGACCTTC
>ENA-OQKY01000152-OQKY01000152.1-human-gut-metagenome-genome-assembly--contig:-NODE-152-length-88803-cov-32.804660_pt1 | contig 88803 bp, 94 predicted proteins | sample MGYA00242652_ERZ504805 | MGnify/ENA primary metagenome ERZ504805 (study PRJEB26092, sample SAMD00036400) | human gut metagenome | host: Homo sapiens | study: EMG produced TPA metagenomics assembly of...
CGGGCTTTGCGTGTAGCTGTCATAACCTATCCTCCGTAATTGTAGTGAAATAGTCTAACTATCTTTCATTTACAATTATAGAGGAATCCAGGAGATTAGAAAATCCGCAGGAATATTTGGCGCTTACACCTCTTTAAACTCCTTCTCGATATCCTTACGGATGATAAATACCACATGGTTGAAGCCAGCCTCAATCGCATCATGGATTGAGTAGTCCATGATGATATGATTAGAAGCATCCACTGGCTCCAACTGTTTAATTCCCGTTCCGAAGCGGCTACCGATACCAGCTGCCATGATAAGCAATGTTGTTTTCACTATTTTATACTCTCCTTCCTTCTCCACCATAAAACTTCCGCTAATTTTCGTTCAACCTACTCTTAGCGCTCGGATACTTTTTTCGCTGGTACGCCCGCAATATTTATATTTTCCTCATAAAAAGACTTATTACATACCGCTCCCGCACCTATCACATTTCGATTTGCAATAAAAATATCCCCCATAACTGTTGCTCCAACTCCAATAATGACATTATTAGCAAATTTTGGGGTACAGTTATTTCCACTGGCAACAATAGCTGTATTCATATGAATTCGTGCATTTTCTCCAAAACGTACATCATTATTAATTAGTATTGGACCGCAATGCATAATTTTCAAACCTTTTCCAAATACATTTGGAGGAATTCTTAAACAATATTTATTACTAATTTGATTTAATAATAATTTAGACCATATCATTCGGACTTTCTTGTTGCAATTAATATAGTACTCCGTTTTTCTCAATCTTTTTTGAAAACGCCATAATATAGACTTTTCTGCGCCTATACAAACACTAGCAATTTTATTCCTTTCCCCCCCCCTGAAAATACAATTTTTCTTCATATTGTAACCATTCTTTTAAATCATCTTTTGACTGAATTCTTAAATATTCCATACTCTCCTCCACATCATCAGAGCAACTATCGTCCTCCAAGCATTATCTTTTTTAACACTCTATTCTGCGAAATACTACATGTAATCGCCACGCAGATAAGGCTCACTGCTATAGATACAAAGAAAGTCCTACTATTGTTTGGTTGTGAATTTGTAAATATAGGTTTAAGGCAATAATTTGAAATATAAACATCAAATAAATATACCCCAAGAGAAAGCTTGCCAAGCTCAGCTAAAAACGGTAGATTGGATATTCCCGAAAAACGTAAAATCATCCAAATCAAAAGTAATATTACTCCTGATCCTAAATAACCAATAGCTATCCTGTAAACATCAATAAATAGTTGCTGAAAAAATTCGTTATTAGCCTTCAAGCAATAACCTGTAGTATAAATAAACTTTTCTGGTCCAAAAGAAAAAACCATTGTTCCCCACGCTATAAATATCACCACAAAAACAATCATAGAATTCTTCAAGTTATTGATAATCGGGTATACTATTTCATATAAGTGATTCCAGCAATAACCTGCAACAAAAAAAGGATAAAGGAACTTGAAATAACCTAGGTTAAATCTATCCGTAAAGAATAGTCCCGTTATCATTATCAGCACATGAAAAAATAATGAATCATGAAAAAAATACCGATTGACTACTACTGCAGTGGTACACATAAGAATCGCCCACAGGAACCAGGCTCCTCCTACTAGAGAAAAAAACATTAACCTTGCGATACTGAAAAATCCCATTTGAGTCCCATTGTTAATTAAGCTAATTACAAAGTCAATGATTCCCCAAGTTAATATCGGAAATCCCAGCGAAACAATCCGTTTTTTCATTGTCTCTTGGCAAGAATAAACTTCCAGGGAAGAGAACAAAAGAGCCCCCCCAATATGGCAAATAGCGGCATGTGAAAACTGTATATAGAACGAAAAATCAAATCAGAATAATAGGACTTCTCATCAATGAAAGCTTGTCCATTTCCGCATTGAATTGTATGTCCCCATACCATCAAAAAAACGGCTATTCCCCTTACACAATCAATATAATTTCTTTTACAAAATGTCATTCTACTTGAATTAAACATCTTTTACCGCTATATTTAGCTTCCTTTCTTTGTAAATGCAACGAATTATTTATTTTCTCTTGAAAAGCATCAATATTTTGCTTCTGAACACAACTGCCAGCACGACTAAAACAGCGATAATGCAATACCGTAATATTGTGTGCTGATAGAGCAATATACAAGAAGTACACAAAACAATCGTAACTACTGCTAACATGTAAATATACTTCATATCATATACCGTTGCTTTTTCGTCACCAACAATCTTCCGATGTACGCGTGTCGAAACAACGCCTTGCATCAATGCTAGAATCATATATGCAATCAATGTCGTATAGGCTGCTGCCATATAACCAAACATTTTGATTCCAATGTAATTTAAAATGACATTTACAGCTGCTGCAACACAAGAAGATATCATGATAAACTTGGTTTTTTTATGATAAATCAGCACATTTGTATTCATATTAGAAAGCGAAATAAGAAAAATTCCTGCACAAATCGGTGGCATAATATAAATAGCATTATAATACTCCTTTGTAGCCAGAACTAAAACTATCTCTGGAGCCATAATCGTTAACACAAATGCTACTACAGCAAATGCTGTAAGAAGTTGCGCTGATATCTTTTTTATATCATGCTCTCGTTCAGGTTTGTCAATGTTTTCAAAGAGGAACGGAACAAACGATGCATTAATCGCTTGCCAAACAATCAGAGAGAGAGAACTCACTGTATATAGCGTACCATAAATTCCCACTGCACTGTTATCCACCATTTTTCCAATCATGGTTCGATCTGAAACACTTAATATCTGAGAGGCAAATGAATTACCAATCAATGGAATGCTAAGGGAAAGAGAGAATTTCCAGTATTTTGCATTGTAGATTGTTTTTCCCTTCGCATAGATACTAATCCAGATAACACATGCGACACTCAGAATTACGCTATAGTTCGCATAAAGTCGGATTTCTCCTAAATTTTTAGCTCCCGCAGAATTTCCCCAAACTACTGCTATAACCGATATGACTGAAGCAAACAATGCAGAGAGGAAGGAAACTATGGCCGCCAGCTTGTATTTATATTCATATCGCTGTCTTGCTAGCCAAAAATCACTTGCAGGTGTAAAAAGCAATTGCAAAATCAATAAAATAACCAATCCCGTTGACAAACCCAGAAGATTATTCCAATACAATGGGTTGATTACATAAATTAATGCCACCAAGCAGGCCATTCCAGTCGTCAATGTAAGAACAGATGATACATACTGATCCCGCTCATTACGAAATTCTTTCATTGCCAACTGAAACCCGCCTGAAGTCAAAGCGAGTGTTGTTACAACGGATATCATGGAAAACCACGAATTATACAAATTCACAACACCTATTTCACTTGTAGTCATCATCCTAGTAAATACAGGTACCGTAAAAATAGCAAGACCTTTTGTAAGAAATGATGCCACAGTATAAACAACTGATGCTTTTACACCGGTTGACATTCTATTTATTTTATTATCCATGCTCAGGCTCTCTCCCATTGTTTATTTTCAAAGTTATACTTCTTTATCACATTTGCAGGATTTCCTGCTGCGATTGTATATTCAGGCACATCTTTTGTTACAACCGCTCCAGCTGCAATCACAGCCTTTTTTCCAATTGTAACTCCACCCAATATTATCACATTATTTCCAATCCAAACGCCATCTTCCACAACGATTCCTTTTGATACCTCCAAAGAATTATCCAAATATGATGGAGTCAGTGGGTTCAAGCCATGATTATAATCAATCATAAAAACATCACTAGATACAAGTACATCGTTACCAATCGTCACCTTGTTAGCACACTGTACAGTAAAATTTCTTGTTGCATGAAAGTTTTCTCCAATAGTTATGCAAGGGGTAAAACCATCAGCGATATAACATAGCAGCTTCGAATTGCTTCCAACATAAAAGCCCTCTTTTACATTCACAAATTGCGGTCTATTTACCTGTAGGCTTGTATCAAAACACTTTACTCTATTACGTTTTAAAAAAAGGCGTTGATTATTTAATCTAAGGATTTTATCTCTTAACTCCCTATACTTATATCTCAGCAATCGATGCATAGCTACCATCCCCTTTTCACTTATACTACTTAAAATAATCTCTCTATATATGATGCTTTAATTAGATAACATACTAGGCTTTCTGATATTTTATTATCGACTTTCAATTATGATAGAACTTCCATATTAAAAACAAAAGTTATATTCACTCCAAATACACTTCCAGACTTATACAAGTTTTATAGTCTTGCATCAATAAATTGTAAAAGATGAATTGGTGACAACTTTTCCTTGAATCCATAGTCCGCTCGATCAGAGATGCTTTCCACAAAATCAGTATCAATATCCTCTGTATCAACAAACTGTTGAATCAGACTTGGATTATAAAACGGAGCTCTTACCACCTCTGGATTATCGGTAATAATTGCTTTATCATACATGATTGCTTCGCAATATCTAAGCGTATATCCGTGACCACCTCCCTGCATAATTTCAAGCATACATTTACACGCCTGAATTCTTTGCAGATTTTCCAAATAAGGCATCTGATCCTGATATACAATTTCTTCTTCATATTTTCTGTCACTTTTCTCAACATCAATAATGTGAAAATCACATTTTAATCCAGCATTTTTGAACACTTCATAAGCAGAAATTATCTTATCCAACCGATCTTTCGCTTTTCCGACAAAATATACATCCGAACTTTCAACATGCTCATTTTGGGGTATATCAACACGCGAATAGACCAACGGATAATAATACAGTCCATATTTTTTTGCATCAACTTGATCAAACGAAAGAACGATATCTGCTTTTTTCGTAATTTCGTCAATATTAGACATCATTGAGCGTTTCACTATATCTTGATAAAAAAAAGCTATCTTACATCCAGAGTATTTATTTCTAAGATATTCTATCAATCCACAATCAATTTCCTTTTTTCGTGAAGCAAAGAGCACAAAACAAATAGGCTTATCGTCTTCGAAACTACCTTTGAAAACCAATCTATTCCATATATTTTGACAAGGCAGTCGGACAAATTTGTTCAGTTTCCGAGATTTATGTAACTTATATAGAAAATTAAGCAATTTACTATCCGTATCAATACTCTTCCAAATATATTTCGAATCCGTTCGGTTACATAGATCTGCATAAGATGCCCGATAAAAATCAGCATCAGAGCCTAAAACCACATAATTATATTTCATCGTTTTCTTTCTTTACCCTCCTTCATCGCTGCAATGGATAATTCACAATGTGCCTCGCATTCAATAATATTTAAGAGATCAACCACTGCCTTTACTATCCCTATCAGCAATCAATTAGTTTTCTCTTCGATGACTTACCGATTTCCTCGCCTTCTCTATATTTACCAATTCACCAAGCTTTTTGTCCCATTCTTTAGGCACAAAAGGCATAAACCCACTGCATGGAGAAAAAGTCAGTTCCGAAAAGTACACTTGTCCGTTTATTTCATATAAATCAACTCGTAGGAAAGGATGCCCATTGGACAGAGATTTTGATATTTTCACCATTTCATCAAACCTTTTAGGCTTCGGAGGAAGAACTTCAAATTCAAGATAATCGGATCGACCAAACGGAGCCTTTTCCCAATTCATTGTTAAAAAACTCAGCCTAGCAGTTTCATGATTATCCATTCCATTTGAAACATAGAGGTATTTAGGCTCTCCATCGAAACAATAGAACTTGTAGTCGTTCAATCCATTGCCCGATGCATCTTCCATATATTCCTCAGCAATGATCTGCGGCATAACATTTTTATATGGCCACTCACGCCCACTTTCATAATAGTTTGTTCTCATTGATTTTTCAATTTTCTTTCTCGCTGCTTTTTTATCTATTTTACTTTTGTCCTTGCATACAACCAATCCACCAGAATCATGTGTACATTTTAAAACAAACCGTGTCGGAAGTTTATCAAAATCGATATCATCAAATTTGTTCCAAACACCTAATGTCGGGATAATATGATCTTTTCCTATCACATTCGCCACATATTTTTTGGCCAAATACTTATCTACCATTTCCGTGTATTCAGGTTTTCGATCGTGAAGTTTTAGCCATTGAAGTTTCTCATTAAATGTCAGTGGATTATTTAGATCTAATTTATAGCCAAAAGCATTGTAATATGCAATTTTTAAGTACAGCTCATCGGACATCCAATTCAAAAAACCCATTCTATCCAATTTTCCATATACTCTTTTAATTAAACTCTTTTTTTTCATAATTTCACTCTTTCTACATTTAACTTATTATTTGCCGCTGTCTATTTTAAGCAATAATCCCTTTTTGTTCTAAGATACATCGGAATAAGAATGAGTGCTGGATAAACTGCACTTGATTGCGCTGTTGCAGTATTAAAATAGAGAAATACAAGCAACACAATTAACACAGTATCACCTTTAAGTTTTTTCAGAGGTGCAAAAACCCAGTACATAAGATACGCCAAAGGAACAACACCCATAATCGCTCCGAATTTAAACGGCCAACCTCCAGCACCTGCTAATTCATTCAATTTATAAAAGGAGTTCCACTTTTCTACTCCCATTCCCCATGGGCACTTTACCATCGCCAGAAGTGACATCATCAAGCTGGCAACCCGGTACTGACCTGTACTGTTCTCTGCAACTAAACTGAATTGATTATTATTTGTAAACAGCTTTGAAAGAATTGACACATATATCAAGCTATTAGTTCCTCGTGTAAAGTAATCTACCGAAAGAACAATAGCTCCAATTCCAACGGCCGAAATCACATAACCTTTCCAATTAACTTCAACAACTTCCTGATTACTCGCTCTTCTTTTAACAAGCAAAGCCATAAGAATTGCGAGATACCCTAAATATCCTGATGTCGATTGTGTCGTAATTAGACAAATGCTTAAGATGAAGAAGTACTCTTTCCGTCTTTGTGGTTTAATTTCAATATATTGTGGAAAAAACAGCAAAATACATATTGCTGTATTTATAACCATTTGGTAAACACCTGGTTCAGAAAAAATACCAATATTTCGATGCCGATAAACCTCTAAATAACTATAAAACAATTGCCCATACCCAGGTAAATTTGTTACGGTTCTATATCCTTCATAATCATATGTTATACTGTTGTTTCTTGTAACAAATTGAGTAAAAATCATTCTCGCCAAATTAATTCCCGCTAATTGTAAGCCCCAAAAGAACATACTAATCACAGCAAATACAACAACTGTCTTCACAAATCTATCAAGAAATCTCTCATTATCAATTGAAATAGCAACTGCAACACACAAAATTTTAATTGCCATCTCATTCCAAAAAGACAATCCAATTCCACCTTGAAGCAAACGCACAAAAATAGTAAAGCTAAGAAGAACGAAAACACACGTTAGTGCTTGTTTTGACAACACACTTTTTTTCAGCAAAAGAAAAACAACCATGGCGGCTATGAAAATGTATTGTGTCACAATATTGCCATCAACTTTATATGCATAAAAATTTGAAGAGTTGCACAATAGCATTATGTATATCAGAAGATATTGAAAAAGCGCGCTCTTCTTTACTCTTAATTCCATCAGTTTCCTTTCTTGCTCACCAACTAAGGCCGCACATCTAATTGATTGGAATGTGTTTCTTCACCAAACCAATCGTTATTCATCTTGTATTAATTTTAACATGTCCAAAGTATTTTCTCCAAAAATACTTTTACCATGAGCAATTTGAGGAAGCCATACGCTCTGACCGAACAAATTTGATTCAATTAGCGTTGGCACTCCATCCTGATTCAATGTGAAATCCCATGAAATCATACCCAGCTGAGGCAACTTCTTGTGGCAAGCTATTGCAGCATCTATCACTTTTCCCACATTGGATATCTGATATCCAGCAAATCGAATTTTTGTAGCAGGATGCACCGAATGTTTTTCACCATACTCGGAAAAAGCTTGATCACATAGCGTTCCGTCAGTATTTACCCCTATAAAAATGCCGCCAGCATGAGCATTATCCACAACTTTATCACCCACACCCATTCTCATTAAAATAGGCGCACAATAGTACTTTTCGTTACATATATAAGTCATAACACGAAGGGTATTCAATGACGATGGATTCAATGCCTTAATGTCACTCTGATTTACTAGAAGCTCTTGAACAATATAATTCTCTTGCGTTTCACTTAACACTTTCATGTAATTCCCAAGTGTAATAAGTTCTACACCACGTCCGGAAGAAGTATCCCGTGTTGGCTTGTAAATTGCGTTTTTATTGCCCTCTAGATAAAGCCGAACTTGTTCAATCGCTTTTTTTTCATCTATAAGATTTTCATTTGCATCGGTATAACGACCATAGCTCTTACATATAACCGTTCTTGGAAGGCAAATTCCTTCCACATCGCCAAACATCATTGGAAGGAGTGCTTTATCCTCCAAAGCACAGCACAAACGATAAGGGTTCAGCACCCATTCCAATTTTGTGGAATAGACATTTTCTGGTAGATACTTATAATCCATTTTACCAGTAAAATACGCATAGTATCGATGCCATCTTTTATCGGAATCCTTCCCATAAATTGCGTCTATTTTTGTTTTATCCTCAGTTGTAATCTCCACTTGTTTCCATAAAGAAGATTTCATATTAATTTTCTTTATTTCATATTTCGCAAGCCAACGTTTCTGATGGTATATATCAATATCAAGAATAGCATTTTTTACTTTATTCTTTATAGTCATAGTCTTTATTCCTCCTGCTGTTTTATGACACTCTGTATCACACGATTCCACTGCTCCATTACTTTCTTTTCGTCCAAAGTTTCTCGTATTCTTTGAGAGCTCTGCGACATCCTCTTGCATAATGCAGGATCATCTGCAAGCATGCAGAGCTTATGGTAAAAAGCATTTACATCACCAACTGGAATCAGCATCCCATTCTCTCCATCACGAATATATTCCGCTGCACCACCTGGAGGGCAATCCGTACATACAGTGGGAAGGCCAATCGCCAACGCTTCCAGCATAGAATTAGAAAGCCCCTCAAAATCGCTGGTCAAAGCGAAAATACCTGACTTTGACATAACTTGATGGATGTTTTTTGAATAACCTGGGAACTCTACCGCTGCCTCAATTTGAAGTTCTAAACACAGTTTTTGCATTCTCTCAAGTTCAGGGCCCTTGCCGTATATTTTTAGCTGATACTCAGGATGCACTTTATGAAACAGAGCAAAACCATTAATAAGCATTTTTAGGTTCTTCTGCTCGGTTAATCGACAAGCAGTAATAACCGTTTTCTCATGATTTTCAACATTCCAATACGGTAAATCATTGGTTAACGGATTGCCAATCACTACTCCATTTTCTCGAATTTTATCAGAAAAGTAATCTCTGGCATCCTTTGTCTGGAAAATGACTGCAGGCGAGCGCCCATAGCAATATTTACAAAAAAAAGCATTTGATTTCTTGCGCATAACATCTGCCGGATCAATCCTCAGTGAATAAACAATCGGAGCAACATTTAAAACTGACGCATAAAACGTCTCTTTAATTAAAAACGATACTGCAATGTCACTATCGAATTTTTTTATCTGCCGTGCCACCTGTTCTGAGCGAGAAATAAAACGCATCATCTTATTCTTCTTTTTATAGTCAGCGTAGTAATACTTTACGCGGCTGTCAAGGTGATACTCACGTTCAGGAGAATAAACCGCAATATAAAGCACCTCGTGTCCAATCGATACAAAATAATTTGCTGTTATAGAAGCTACCCGTTCAGCTCCTCCATCACTTAATCCATGTGCAATAATTGCAACTCTCATTTCCATCTCTCCTTGTATAATAGCCTTCCGGAGGCATTGGCCAATTCACAAGCGTTTTGCTCTGTATTTCTGGCAGAACTCGCTCCATCATTTGTCTTATACCGATATAACTACTTCACCAATGAATTATTTCTCAAAGAGGCTATCGGTTTTATGGCACTACAGAGTCCAACCATTATGAATTACTGCGTACCTACACTTGTTCAGGGAGCTTAATCATGTCGCCAAACTTCTTATCCCACTCCTCCGGATGGAACTCATCAAATCCACTTCCATCAAAGAATGTCATTTCTCCGAAATATGCTTTACCATTTACTTCATAAAAGTCCACACGCAACTCCACAGTGTCTTTAGCCAAACATTCTGCTGCTTTCACCATTTGATCAAAGCTCTTCGGTTTGGATGGCAAGACTTTTGAATGCGGATATCCCCATGTAAAATCAAGCGGTTTAAAATTAATATCAAAATAATCGGCAGTCGTCTTACCAGATTGACGATCCGAGGAAATAAACAGAGCTTTTGCTATGCCATCAAACGTAAAAATTTTATAATCTCGCAACTCTTTTGTTGTAGTATCTTCCATATACTGTTCTGCAATTATTCTTGGCTTAACTGTTTTATATGGATATTCTCTTCCTACTACGAAATAATTTCTTTTTAACGAAGCTTCTATCTTTTTCTTCGCCTTCGCCTTATCGAAATGGCTCTTGTTCTTACAAATAACAAGACCTCCGCTGTCATGAGTGCATTTTAAGACAAACTGATTCGGTAATTGATTAAAATCAATCTCATCAAAAGAGTTCCATACTCCCAATGTAGGAATAATATATTCGTCTCCAATTCTTTCAGATGCCCATTTTTTAGCCTCGTACTTATCCACCATTTTACTGTATTCTGGATTCTGATTGTGAAGCTTTAGCCACTGCAATTTCTCATTAAATGTAACTGGATTGTTTAAATCCAGCCTTTTTCCCATCTTGGCCCAAAACATTAATTTCAAATATGTTTCGTCATCAAAGCCTTTAATCCAGCCTTTAATTCCCATTTTATAAATAATCAATCTTGGCTTTTTCACCAGTTCAATTATGTTCATTTTTGTTACTCCTTCATCTGCTGTGCGATATCAGCATCCACGATTTCCTCGCCAGTCTTATGCTTCAGCTGCTCCTTAGAAGCTTCACTCAGACCGTTGTTGATCACACAGTTCATATCGCAGGTGCTGCACTTGTCCAGATCCTCTTTGGTAACTTTGCCATCACGGTAGTCACGGCAGATCTTCAACTCGTACATGCTGTACGGATGCTTGGTGAATAGAGCCTTGAACTTATGTACCAGAACCCAGGTAGCCGGCTTCCAGATGTATTTGTGCATAGCCGGAGAAACAGAACCTATCATCCAGCAGTCCCGATCACAGCAGCGAACCTTCGCACGAACCTTCTCTGCTTCCGGGCTATTCCACAGCTCATCCCAAGTCTGATTATTCAAGTTGCCCATGACTTCCTTATCCTTGGTACCATTGCACGGCATGACATCGCCATACGGGTCGATGAAGAAGGTATCGAAGCTCATGTCGCAAGGCAGCAGACGCTTCTGGCCATAAATGTAGTTGATCAGACCGTGGTTAAAGTAAGCACGGAACCACTTCTTCGGGCTGTTGCTGCGGAGCAGTTCGTTGACCAGATTCTCAAAGTTCTTGGCAACCATCGTACGGTCATGGATAATGTTCTTTGCCTCAACGAAGTAGAAGCTATTGTGCAGAGAAGCCGTAGCGAACTCCATACCCATCTCGTTGGAAATCTTATACAGAGGAACCAAGTCAGGCGCATTCTTGTCCTGCACGGTCATGCCGAAGCCGACGTCCTTCATGCCCATCTCGCGCAGTTTCTTCAGCGTACCGTAACCACGCTGGTAACCGTTCTGCAAACCACGGATCTCGTTGTTGGTCTGCTCCAGACCCTCGATAGAGATACGAATACCAATCTGCGGGAACTCTTTGCACAGGTCAACGATACGGTCGGTGAAGAAACCGTTAGTGGAAATAACGATACGATCAGACTTCTTGTACAGTTCACGCACGATATCTTTCAGGTCGGTGCGGATAAACGGCTCACCACCGGTGATGTTGGTAAAGTACATCTTCGGCAGCTTCTTGATGGTTTCGATGCTGATTTCCTCTTCCGGCTTGGAAGGTGCTTTATATCGGTTGCACATGGAGCAACGAGCGTTACAGCGGTATGTAACGATAACAGTACCATTTAACTTCTTTTCTTCGGACATGATTAACTCTCCTATTGTTTACTCTCAATTATTTTTTCACACGACTAAATACTTTCATCAAAGTGTTATAATGAGTCTGCGGTGCAAACCGATCTTCTAATCTATCCCGGCTTGCAGCTCCCATTTTCTTTACAACAGCATCATCATCCAGCAAAGCAATCTTTTCGCACAGTTCCCGAGCATCGGCAGGCTTAAACAGATAACCATTAACGCCATCCAAAACAAGCTCTGGTAGGCTTCCGATATTGCTTGCAATAACCGGCTTTGAATACTGAAAAGACTCCAATGCAGTATTTGGAAGGTTATCATACCAAATAGACGGAATCAGTGTGAATCGTGCGCCCTTGATGATCTCTTCCAATTCCTCTCCGGCTTTGAAGCCCAAGAACTCAACATTCTTAATGTTCTTCTCTTTGATATATGCCTTTAACCTTTTTGCCTCGTCTGTTGTATCATCGCCCATTATTTTCACATGGCGATCCGGCATCATCTCATATGCTTTGACGACAGTGTCAACGCCTTTTTCCTCTGTCACACGTCCAAAATACAAACCATATGTTCCAACCTGTGGCTTGCCGACTTCTGATTTACTTGCCGTAAATGTCGGAATACAGGTAATTTTGTTCTCATCAAAACCATTCTCAATCAGTTTCTTCTTTAAAAACTCAGACGGCGTAATAAATGCATCCACACCTTTATATACATTCATCGCCTTATGTACTTTCATAGAAAAAACTCGAACGACTGATGCAAACAGCGACCCCTTTACACACCTTTTTTTGATGCAGGTCCTATACCCCTTAGTAAGGCACTCTTCGCATGGTTTCTTATTGTACATGAAATCAAATCTCGGGCACAGTAAAAAGTAGTCTGACAGTCGCAACACTACCGGAACTCCCATCTTCTTTGCACCGCAAATCACGCTCGGTGAAAGTTTGTTTACAAAGTGGATGATATATACTAAATCCGGCTTTACATCTTTGATTTCCTTCTTAATAGCTTTCTCAACCTCAGTAGAATAAATACTGCGGGTCAGCATTTGCCAGATGACCTTTGGGGTCTTTTTACATTCTTCAAAATAGGTTGCATCGCGGCTTCCAATTGGCTCCACAAAATATTTTGAGTACTCTGTTTCAACATTTTTGTTAGAATGAATGGAGAACGGAATCACTTCATGACCATTATCTTCCAACATTTTCTTAATGTTGAACATATATTTTTCCGGCCCACCCGAAATAAAATATCTGTAGTTCACCAATAGAATCCTCATTATTATCCCTCACTATCATTATTTTTTTCCTAATATTTTTCTAATCTTCGTATCATCCCCCCATATAGCCTTTGAGTCATATGGACGATCTGGAAATGCACCATACTGAAGCTTGATATCATATTTATTCTCTTTAATAAAACGTTCAACTCTATCTGCTAATTTCTCAGGTCTTCCAGAACAAATATTAATAATTCCCTGTTCATTTTTCTGACCAATAACAGCTGCAATCTGATCACAGAAATCTGGATAATCTAGGAAATCATACTGATTCTGCCCAAGTGTAAATGGAAACTCTTCTTTTCCTTCCTCTGCAGCTGCAGTAATTTTTGAAAAAATGGAATTTCCAAATTTGCTATTTCCAACTATGTAGTACCCTCTAAGCCACTGGAATACAGTATTATTCTGTTTACATACCATTTGAGTTAAATCCCTTAGAGCGTTTTTACCAATTCCATATGGCGTTGTCGGATGGCAGGGGGTATTCTCATTAATGCTTCCCTCATAAAAGCCTATTTCATGCATACTTCCCATCACGGCAATCTGTTTTACACCGCTACCCGTCATTTCCTTGATAAATTTATAGTGTTTAGGCAAATCATCAATGTGTGCGTCCGAATAGTGTATGAACCCATCTCGCCATGCCAAGTGCAGAAGCACATCTGGTTCTCCAAAGAACTGATACGGATTCTCGACCTCGAACAAATTGCATGCGATTGTTTTTGCTCGATTATCGATATTTTGAACAGAAAAGTCTGCTGCAACTACATCATGGCCTAACTCTAATATGCTTTTTACAATACCTTGACCCAAATAACCATTTGCCCCTGTAACAAGTATTTTCATAACCGTTTATCCCCTCAAAATTTAAAAGTATCCTTCAGTCCCAGCCACTTCTGATCCTTATCACTCAGATTCAGTGCCGTACCATCTTCCAGCGTATAGCTCTCTGCGCTTGCGCTGCCCTTATACTCGCCCTTCAGCTGTGGCCACTCAATGCCAATCTCCGGGTCGTTCCAAGCCATACCGCCTTCATCGTTCGGATGCCAGAAGTCATTCACCTTATAACAGAATTCCGCTTCATCACTCAGAACCAGGAAGCCATGTGCAAAGCCTTCTGGGATGAGGAACTGCTTCTTATTCTCGGCCGATAGGGTCACGCCATACCACCTGCCATAGGTCTCAGAATTGCTTCTGAGGTCAACTGCGACATCAAATACCGTACCGCGCACTGCGCGCACCAGCTTGCACTGCGGATACTTTTTCTGGAAGTGCAGACCACGCAACACACCCTTTGTAGACATAGACTGGTTATCCTGTACGAAGTGGACGTCGATGCCAGCATCCTTCATATCTATTTCGTTGTAGGTTTCCATGAAATATCCACGAGCATCACCATGAATAGCGGGTTCAATAACGCAGAGTCCTTCGATGCCGCCTACATTTTTCTCAACTTTAATCTGTCCCATCTTTTCTCACTTTCTTACAAACATCCCTGCCTGTTCCATCTCTTTTAAAGACTTTTCATAGCCGGAATTATCATGCTCTTGCCCCTTTACCCAATCACTAAACTGAGTTAACCCTTCTTCTAGGCTCACAGACTGCTTAAATCCAAGCAAGTCTTCTGCTTTTGTTATATCTGCAACATTGTGTGCAATGTCACCAAGTCTGAAATCACCCGTAATGTTGATTGGACTTTCACTCTTATACGCTCTTTTCAAAATTTGAGTTATTTCTTTAACCGATGTTCCTATGCCACTGCCTAAATTGATTGTTTCACCATTAGATTTTTCGTTGTTGAGCGCAGAAATCACCCCAGCAGCCACATCAACCACATTCACAAAATCTCTGCTCTCTAAGCCATCTTCAAACACATTGATAGGTTTATTTTCCAGCATCAACGAACTAAAGATGGACAAAATACCTGTATATGGATTTTTCAACGACTGTCCAACACCATACACATTTTGAAAACGAAAAATGGTGTAATCAACATTCAATGCCGGACACATAGTACGTAGCATCATTTCTTGTGTATATTTCGTAAATGCATACAGAGAAGCCGGTTTTATAGTGCTGTCCTCTGTCGTTTTCGCCAATATCAGCTTTTTACCACATTTTGGGCAGTACATTCCAAAATCACCATTCTGCATTTGCTCTTTCTTCCGACTATCAGGAAAAACTATGCCACAATTTGTACATGTATACTTTCCTTCGCCATATACAGATCTGGAAGATGACAAAACAATTTTCTTCACATGGCATTCTTTACCTAATGAAGAAATTGCCTGCAAGATATTAGATGTACCCATAACATTCGTCTCGTTATAGAGATTAATCTGGTACATTGATTGTCCCGTTCCAGTCTCTGCTGCAAGATGAATGATATAATCAGCTTCTTTTACCAACGGCGATACCGTATCAATCTCGGTAACGCTTCCCTTAACAAACTTACATTTCCCATCGATTTTTTTATAAAGATAAGAATTCCGTGGATTTTTTCCATGAATTTGTTCTGTCAATGTATCAAGTACAGTGATATTTTTTACTCCTGCTTTATTTAACTGACAAACAATTTCAGAACCTATGAATCCTGCTCCACCAGTAATTAATACATTATTCATCTTCATTCCCTCTATTAGCGATTGCTGTACATTTTCTCATAGTAGTTCTGATACTCACCGCTGATGATAGTCTCCCACCACTCACGGTTATCGAGATACCACTGAATAGTCTTCTTAATGCCGTCCTCAAACTTGGTTTCTGGCAGCCAACCCAGCTCGTTGTGGATTTTTGTCGGGTCAATTGCATAGCGCATATCATGGCCCTTACGATCACCAACATGGGTAATCAAGCTCTCCGGTTTACCCAGCTCCTTGCAGATGATCTTCACAATCTCAATGTTCTGCTTCTCGTTATGGCCGCCAACGTTATAGACTTCACCAACGCGGCCCTTGTGGATAATCAGGTCAATGGCCTTGCAGTGATCTTCAACATACAGCCAGTCGCGGACATTCAGGCCCTCGCCGTAAACAGGCAGCGGCTTGTCAGCCAAAGCATTAGCGATCATCAGCGGAATCAGCTTCTCCGGGAAGTGATATGGGCCATAGTTGTTGGAGCAACGGGAAATGGTCACAGGCAGACCGTATGTGCGATGGTAAGCCAGAACCAATAGGTCAGCGGCAGCCTTGGAGCTGCTGTAAGGAGAGCTGGTATGAATCGGAGTCTCCTCTGTGAAGAACAGGTCAGGGCGATCCAGCGGCAGGTCACCGTAAACTTCATCGGTAGATACCTGATGATAACGCTGGATACCATACTTGCGGCAAGCGTCCATCAGCACACTGGTACCGATAATATTGGTCTGGAGGAAGATGCCAGGATCTTCGATAGAACGGTCAACATGAGATTCTGCCGCAAAGTTAACCACGATGTCTGGATGCTCTTCTTCAAACAGTTTGTCCACTGCTTCGCGGTCGCAAATATCTGCTTTCACAAATCGGAAATTCGGGTTATCCATAACCGATGCCAGCGTAGACAGATTACCTGCATAAGTCAGATTGTCCAGACAGATGATCCGATAATCCGGATACTTCTTCAGCATGTGGAACACAAAGTTACTACCAATAAAACCAGCGCCGCCGGTAACAATAATATTCATGATCTATTCTCCTCTACACTTTCCCTAATTAATACAGGTGCTCCTGATACTTGCCGTCCATGACATCTTTCAAATACTGACCGTACTGGTTCTTCTTCATAACCTCATAGACTTCCAACAGCTCCTCCTTGCTGATCCACCCATTCAGATATGCAATTTCTTCCAGACAGGCAATCTTACGATGCTGATGCTGCTCTACAGTCTTCACGAAATTAGTGGCATCAACAAGGCTCTCGTGTGTACCAGTGTCCAGCCAAGTGAAACCCTGACCCAGCAGTTCCACGTTCAGGGAGCCATCCTCCAGATAGATGCGATTCAGATCAGTGATTTCGAGTTCACCACGCGCAGAAGGTTTCAGGTTCTTAGCAAATTCGACCACACGGTTATCATAGAAGTACAGGCCAGTCACGCAGTAGTTGCTCTTCGGATGTTCTGGCTTCTCCTCGATAGAAACGGCCTTACCCTTCTTATCAAACTCAACAATTCCAAAACGCTCCGGATCATCCACATAATAGCCAAACACGGTTGCACCTTTGCCATTTTCTGCATTCTGGACAGCTGCCTGCAGGCGCTTCTTCAGACCGTGCCCCGCAAAGATGTTGTCGCCCAACACCATTGCTACAGAATCATTACCAATAAAATCAGCACCAATGATAAAGGCCTGTGCCAGTCCATCCGGAGAAGGCTGAACAGCATAGGTCAAATTCACACCAAACTGGTGTCCATCACCCAACAGGTTCTCAAAGCGAGGGGTATCCTGCGGTGTGGAAATAATCAAAATGTCACGAATGCCAGCATTCATCAGAACAGACATCGGATAATAAATCATCGGTTTATCAAAAATAGGTAAGAGCTGTTTGCTCGTAACTTTCGTTAATGGATACAGACGAGTGCCCGATCCACCTGCTAAAATAATGCCTTTCATTCTGTATCCTCCCTCGTATCTACTTAATCTCTCTGGAAAATATCTCTCGTGTACACCTTTTCTTTTACATCATCAAGGCACTTGTCATAGCGGTTTGCGATAATGGCCTGACTCTGCTTCTTAAACTCGTCCAAATCATTAACCACAACGCTGCCGAAGAACTTTTCACCGTCTTTCAGCGTCGGCTCGTAAATGATGACAGTTGCACCTTTTGCCTTGATGCGCTTCATGACACCCTGAATGGAACTCTGGCGGAAGTTATCGCTGTTACTCTTCATTGTCAGACGGTAAACGCCGACAACAACTTCTTTTTCTTTGCTCTCATCCCAGCTGTCATTTGCTTCATAGGCACCAGCAATCTCCAGAACACGATCAGCAATGAAGTCTTTACGAGTTCTATTGCTCTCAACAATTGCTTCAATCAGATTTTCCGGAACATCAGCATAATTGGCCAGTAGCTGCTTGGTGTCTTTCGGCAGGCAATATCCACCATATCCGAAGGACGGATTATTATAATGAGTACCAATACGAGGATCAAGGCAGACACCATTGATGATCTGCTGGGTATTCAGCCCCTTCATCTCGGCATAGGTATCCAGTTCATTGAAGTAGCTAACACGCAGTGCCAGATAGGTGTTGGCAAACAGTTTAACAGCCTCTGCCTCAGTGAATCCCATGAACAGAGTGTCGATGTCCTCCTTGATAGCACCCTCCTGCAGGAGCTCTGCAAAAGTGTGTGCCGCCTTCACCAGTCGAGCATTATCCACATCGGTACCGACAATGATACGGGAAGGATAAAGATTGTCATACAGAGCCTTGCTCTCACGCAAAAATTCCGGGCTAAAAATAATGTTGTCGCAGTGGAATTTTTCACGAACACTTGCAGTGTATCCAACCGGAATCGTGGACTTAATGACCATAATAGCTTCCGGATTGTACTCGATGACCAGCTTAATCACAGCTTCAACTGCACTGGTGTCAAAAAAATTCTTCTTGCTATCATAGTTTGTCGGTGCAGCGATAACTACAAAATCAGCATCAGAGTATGCTTCCTTTGCATCCAATGTTGCCGTCAAGTTTAAATCTTTTTCTGCAAGATATTTTTCAATATAGTCATCCTGAATAGGGGATTTTTTATTATTAATCAGCTCAACTTTTTCAGGAATAATATCTACAGCAGTCACTTGATGATGCTGGGAAAGCAAAGTTGCAATAGACAATCCGACGTAACCAGTTCCAGCAACGGCGATTTTCAGTTCTTTAAATTCTCTCATAATGTTTATCTCCCATTATCTTGTAATCAGTCAAATATAAACAAATCTATTTTTTATTTATAAAACTCAGCGTACCACTCAGCGAAGTTCCTCAGGCCTTCACGCAGGCTTGTACTCGGCTTATATCCGAAGTCACGCTCCAGTGCACTGGTATCTGCATAGGTCACAGGCACATCACCCGGCTGCATCGGAACCAGCTCTTTATGAGCCTCGAAATCATAATTTTCCGGCAGAACCTTTGCACGAACCAGCTCCTCGCTCAGAATCTGCACGAAGTCCAGTAGGTTCTCAGGGTTCTGGTTGCCGATGTTGTAAACTGCATACGGCGGAATCGGCAGACCATCTTCACCATTCTTCTTGTCCGGTGCCTTCTTCATCACACGGACAACGCCCTCAACGATGTCATCCACATAAGTAAAGTCACGCTTGCAGTTGCCGTAGTTGAAGATCTTGATGGTTTCGCCCTTCACCAGCTTATTGGTAAAGCCGAAGTAGGCCATGTCAGGGCGGCCTGCCGGACCATATACGGTGAAGAAGCGCAGACCAGTGGAAGGAATGTTATAGAGCTTCGAATAGGCATGAGCCATCAACTCGTTAGATTTCTTAGTAGCTGCATAAAGGGAAACCGGATTGTCAACCTTGTCATCCGTGCTGTACGGAACTTTCTTATTAGAACCGTAGACAGAGGAAGAAGAAGCATAAACCAGATGCTCCAGACTCTCGCAATGACGGCAGGCTTCGAGGATATTAAAGAAGCCGACCAAGTTAGATTCCACATAAGCATCCGGGTTGGTGATGGAGTAACGCACACCAGCCTGTGCTGCAAGGTTGACGACCACAGACGGCTTGTACTTCTCGAACAGCTCAGTAATCAGCGCCTTGTCAGCGATGTTGCCTTTTACAAAAGTGAATGTGGGATACTTGGCCAGCTCGTTCAGACGGAATTCTTTCAGTGCTACATCATAGTAGGCATTCATGTTATCGATGCCGATTACCGTAGCAGAAGGAGCCTCCTGATAAATTCGCTTCACAAGGTTGGAGCCTATAAAGCCAGCCGCACCTGTGACTAGAATTGTTTTATTCTCTAAATTAACTATACTCATTGCATTTGTCTCCTTATTTTTTTGAAGCCTATATTTTAAGTGTCACTACCTCTGTTCAGATGCAGCACTTCCAATGTATTGTTCATAAACCAGAGTGCTCCATACAAACGCAGGTAGTGATACTGAAAGTTCTTATGATAAAATCATCTGCTGTTACTGAACCTAGGTAGCGAGATAAAAACTGCTCTCGCAGCTCTACCCATCTATCAAAAAGTGCCGTAAATACGCCATTTTTCCGGCATTTTCACTATGTACATCTCACTACCTGCGTTCGGTTAGAGAAGATTATTTATCATCAAAACTCTCATTTATTTCGCTCTCCTATATAATTCCAATGTCTCTTGCACAATCTCATCCCAATTATATTTATTACAAATAAAATCAGCCGCCTGTCTTTTTAACGTTTCTACCGCATCTGCTCGCACACATACCTCTTGTAACGTTTTCTTCAGATCATTTACATCAGATTTCTTAAATATTAGAGCCTTATTCTCTACTACTTCTGTACATTCATCAATATCTGATACCAGGCAACAATTACCATAGCTCATTGCTTCCAGTAAACTTAACGGCATCCCTTCCAAATCACTTGGAAGTGTATATATATAAGCATTACTATATAGTTCTTCCAGTTCCTGTCCTTGTACAAAACCAGTAAACAAGATTCTTGCATCACCTTTTGCAAGTTCCTTCAATTCATTTGCAAATTCATCCGTGTCAGAACTACCGCCAGCTATTACGAGTTTTTTTTCTGTCTTAACGTCTTTAAATGCTTCAAGCAAGTATCTGATTCCCTTTTCCGGAACCAGTCTCCCCAGAAACAAAATATAAGAATCCTTTATTAAACCATATTTTTCAGTAATGATTTCTGCATGTCTTATTGCTGGTCTGGTTACCCCATTAGGAATAAATCTTGTTTTTCTTCCATATGTATCTTCAAAATATGTCTGAACACCTTTGCTTAAAACAATAATTTCATCTGCATATTTTACTGCATTTTTTTCACCTTGGCGGATAAATTTTGAAGCAAATCCTGACTTCCATTTTTCTCTCTGCCAATCAATACCATGTACAGTTACAATTACTTTTTTACCGAATAACTTTGGAATCCAACAAAAAAACGCTGGCCCCTCTGCATGAATATGAACCACATCATATTTTCCAAAAGCACAATATAATGCTGCAAAAAATGATGCACTAACAGCAGCCAATCCTTTTTTTTCAATCGTTGGGACAAACTTTTGCTTGATACCTAAGTACACCTTCTCTTGTGTATCGTCAAATTCATCTCCACTTACATGATGTCCGGAACGATTATAACAAGTAACCTCATGTCCTTTTTTTACCATTCTTGTAGCAAGCTCTTTTACAACAATTTCTATTCCGCCTTCTCTGGACAGTCTCTTTTGTCCAAACATTGCAATCCTTAATTTGTCACTCACTCTAATCTATCTCCAAATTTTTGTCTATTCATAATTACATCACATAGATCCATCTCTCTTTAAGACAGCAGCAACCGTCTTAAACAGGATCCTGAAATCCAGTCCCATGCTCCAGTTTCTTATGTATTCTGTATCCAGCTTTACTACTTCTTCAAAGTCAGTAATATCGCTTCTGCCGCTGACCTGCCACATTCCGGTAATTCCCGGTTTCATGGCGATTCTTGCTCTGTGATGATATTCATACTCTTCATACTCGGATTTTAACGCCGGACGGAAGCCCACCAGCGACATCTGTCCAAGAAGCACATTAAGGAACTGCGGAAACTCATCCAGTGACGTGGAGCGGATGAACTGGCCGATCCCGGTCTTTTTTGTGCCGTCCGGAAGGACCTTGTTTCCGATGATTCTCGGATCAAAGTCCAGCTTAAACATCAGGTTGCTGCTCATTTTATTTTCTTTCATCAGTTCAGCTTTCCGCTCTTCCGCATCCATATACATGCTTCGGAATTTGTACATCTTAAATATCTTACCATTCTGTCCTACACGTTCCTGACTGAAAAAAATCGGTCCCGGTGAACTTATGTATATAATGGGAGCTACAAACACAAAAATGATCCCTGTGGCAATACATCCTGCCAGACCTGCAGCAATATCCATGGTTCTCTTTAAAAAGGCCTGTCTCATGGTCATATAGTTAATACTCGTGGTCAGCACTGTGTATTCTCCGACTTTTCCAATGGATTGTTTGCCTAATGTGCTGTTTGTAATCTTTACAAGATTCAAATGCACTGTAAGTCCCATTTCAGAGCATCTTTCTATTAATTCCTTTTGGTACGGGATACTTTCATCCAGATTTATAAATACTTCGTCTACCCAGCTCTGACGCAGAAATTCTGCTACATTTTCTGCATTTGCAACAACGGGAACGCCCTCAATATCCTCTCCTGTCATATCCCGGTCCAGAACTATAACGCCATTCATCTGATACATTTCATAGTTATGATTTTTAATGCTCTTTACTACTTTTTCGGCAATCTTACTGGAAGTAATGATAATCAGAGAACTGTCGCCGCCTGTTTTCATTTTCTTTTTCAGATAGCATTTCCACAAAATACGTGCGCCGTAGGCAAAGACAGCATAAAAAACGCCCATTAAATAAAACGCAGTTCTGGAATACATATTTCCTTCCTGTACGCTGAGCAAATACAGGCTTCCCACCAGTATCAGCATCGCTGCCTGTTTTATGGAAGAAACAAGTTCTATGTAATAGCCTCTTTTTAATACATTCTTATAGGACTCAAACAGAAATATAACAGCTATATCTGCCAGTTCTATAAAAATTGCCATATTTCGATATACTGGTACACTGTAGGGATTCCATTCTCCCATCCGACACACATAGGAAAAATAGAATGCAAGCTGAATACACAGTAAGTCCAATAAGATAAAGTCAACATGTTTTACCCAACCACTTGAATTTTTCCGATACATTGATATCCTCCAACCTCAAACTTAATATTTTTCTTTTCGTTTTTCCGTTGCCATGAAGCTGATCAAAAACCAGACGCTTCATCCCGCTGCAAAAGTTCTGAACGCGCTAAATAGCCTGTAAATGGTCTTCTTCTAACATTTGCAGGCTGAATATGATATTTTCAACAGTATTGGATGCTTATTGCAAATTCTGTGTGGATGTTTTATCATATCCAATAAAACTTTATTCAGTTTAGCAGTAACTTTCCCGTTCATAGTTCCACAAAGCACTTGCATTTTGCCCCCCCCCACAAAAATCCGGGGACGCAAAAAACTGCCTGTTTTCAGGCGCAGTCATATATTTCTGTGAATTTTTCATATTTCTCCTTCCAGCTTCTCCTTATCACATAAATTGTAATAATTATGCAGTCTGTTTTTCCTGCCACAGAAAAAGCTTCTGCCGTAAGGCTGATACGCTGTCACAAAACCTGTAATATATTATATATTTTAACATAGCATATCTTGTATGTAAAGTTGAAAAAAAGACTGAATTGGTCTAAATCTATGCCTCCTTTATGACAGATATCAACAATTTCATACTAAAATCATCTGATTTTAACATAAATTTCCTCTTTCTTTATTTCTGAAAAATCAGTAAAATACATTCTTACGGAACATTTATTATCTGCGGAAAACAGACTGCATAATACAGTTTTTCCCGATAAATACAAAAAGCACAGGAATCTGATATAATTCCTGTGCCTCAAGTAATATCTTTATTGCTGCTCTCGGAAAGAGACTTTTTATTTATCTCTCCAGATAATTCTGCCCTTGGACAGATCATACGGAGAAAGCTCGATTGTTACTTTATCTCCCGGAAGGATACGGATAAAATTCATACGAAGCTTACCGCTGATATGAGCGAGAACCACATGTTTGTTCTCCAGCTCTACCTTAAACATTGCGTTTGGAAGCTTCTCCAGTACAGTTCCTTCTACTTCAATCACATCTGCTTTTGACATCCTTAACCTCCTGTGTCATCTGTCATTTTGTAAGAGTCAGAATTTCCGGTTCGCCGTCTGTGATCAGAACGGTGTTTTCATAATGAGCGGAAAGAGATCCGTCCATTGTGACAACTGTCCAGTCATCGTCCTCCCAGGCCACGTCTGCGCGGCCAATATTGATCATCGGTTCAATTGCCAGAGTCATGCCCGGCATCAGCTTGATCCCACGGCGCTTCTGAGGAAAGTTTGGTATCTGGGGATCCTCATGAAGATGAGTTCCGATTCCGTGTCCAACCAGATCACGCACAATACCATAATTATATTTTGCTGCATAAGCTCCGATTGCCTTGGAAATATCATTCAGGTGATTTCCTGCCTTTGCAAATTTAATGCCTTCAAAGAAGCTCTGCTTTGTTACTTCCATAAGCTGACGGGCTTCCGGAGAAACTTCTCCTACTGCATAGGTACGGGCTGCATCAGAATGATATCCCTGATAGATCAGTCCCGCGTCGATCTTTACAAGATCTCCTTCCTGAATGATTTTCTTTTTGGACGGGATTCCGTGTACCACCTCATCATTGATGCTGATACAGAAAGATCCCGGAAATCCGTTATAATTCAGAAAATTCGGAGTACAGCCCAGAGAGCGGATCATTTCCTCTCCGATACGGTCCAGTTCCTTGGTGCTGATTCCCGGTCTGATATGAGCAGCCAGTTCATTGTGGACCTTTTCCAGTAAATGACCGGCATGTCTCATAAGCTCTATTTCATGTTCTGACTTAATTGAAACTGACATTTTTTATTCTCCTAAAACTCCCACGATTTCCTGGAATACTTCATCCAGAGAACGTGTTCCGTCTACTGTTTTTAATACACCCTGCTCTGTATAGTAATCGATCAGAGGCTGTGTCTGCTCGTGGTATACGTTCAGACGCTTCTGAACAGTTTCCGGCTGGTCATCGTCACGAAGAACCAGTTTCTCTCCGCAGGTATCGCATACGCCTTCTGTCTTGGGAGCCGCATAAACAAGATGATAAGTAGCTCCGCATTTCAGGCAGGCGCGTCTTCCGCCCATACGGTTTACGATGTTTTCATCCGGAACATCCACATCAATGGCAAAGTCGATCTTGCTTCCCAGTTTCTCAAGAGCCTCTGTCAGACATTCTGCCTGAGGAATGGTTCTCGGAAAACCGTCAAGAACATAGCCGTTCTTTGCATCATCCTGCTGGATTCTGTCTACTACAAGATCACAGGTCAGTTCATCAGGTACAAGAAGCCCCTGATCCATATAGGTTTTTGCTTTTTTGCCAAGCTCCGTGCCGTTTTTGATGTTTGCACGGAAAATGTCTCCTGTGGAAATATGGGGAATTCCATATTTCTCAGCAATTTTTTTTGCCTGAGTTCCTTTTCCGGCACCCGGCGCACCCAGCATAATAATCCTCATAATCATACCCTCCTTATATTCCAGGACAAACAGGCAGCAATAAGGCGCTGTCCTGATTTATCCCTGATAACTTAAAATGGCTGCAGCATGCAGAAGCACACCGCAACCTTCATTTCCTGTGCACAACTTCATTGCTGACAATAAATTTGCGCACTAGTTAGCCAGAAAGCCTTTATAGTTGCGGACAAGCAACTGAGATTCAATCTGTTTCACAGTCTCAAGGACAACACCTACAACGATAATAAGTGAGGTTCCTCCAAAGGAAACCTGAGCCTTAAAGATACCGTTAAAGAAGAACGGAATAACTGCCACGATGATCAGGCCAACTGCGCCTATAAATATAATGTAAGTCAGGAGTTTCTCCAGATAATCGGATGTTGGTTTACCCGGACGGATACCCGGAATAAAGCCGCCCTGTTTCTTGATATTATCTGCAACTTCCAGTGGATTAAAGGTAATGGAAGTATAGAAATATGCAAAGAATACACAGAGAACAATATATACGATCAGGCCCCAGCTGTATTTCAGCTGAGACGGATCACACCAGTTACTGGAAGACAGCCCCTTCAAAATTTCACTTCCGATTCCTGTACCATTTGCTTTGCCTGCAAACTGAGCAATCAGTCCCGGGAAAGACATAATGGAAGAAGCAAAAATGATCGGGATAACTCCGGCAGTGTTTACTTTCAGAGGAATATGGTTTGTCTGACCGCCAACAAGCTTTCTTCCAACCATCTTCTTGGAATACTGTACCGGAATTCTTCTTTCAGCTCCGTTGAGAATAAGAACAAATACCACTACCACAAGAATAACTGCAAGAATGATCACACCTGCAAGCATTCCCTTGGCAATTGTTTTGCCTTTAATAAAGTTCTCATACAGAGTTACCATATCACTTGGGATTCTGGACACAATATTTACTGCAAGTACAATAGAAATACCGTTTCCGATTCCTTTTTCTGTGATACGCTCACCAATCCACATCAGCATAGCAGATCCTGCTGTCAGAGATACTACTACAACAATACCCTTAAGAATGTTCATGTCCTGAACAATGTTTCCTCTTGCAAAACCGATTGTCATTGCAATAGACTCAAACAGAGCAAGACCAACCGTTACATAACGGGTAATTGCTGTCATCTTCTTTCTTCCCTCTTCACCGTCTCTGTGCATTTCTTCCAGAGCAGGGATGGCAATTGTAAGAAGCTGAATGATAATGGATGATGTAATATATGGTGTAATGTTCAGAGCAAATATAGACATACTCTCAAAGGAGCCGCCGGTGAACGCATCAAAGAAGTTAAATGCGTCCCCGGTGTTGCTCTGAAACCACTGTCTGAATACGTCGCTGTCCACACCCGGAACAGGAAGCTGAGATCCGATTCGGATGACAAAGATCATTCCGATCACGTAAAACAGCTTACGACGCATCTCTTTTACTCTAAAGAGACTTTTGAGAGTTTCAAACATTAAATCACCTCTACTGTACCACCAGCAGCTTCAATTTTAGCTTTTGCGGTCTCGCTGACAGCGTTCACTTTTACGTTAAGTTTCTTAGTCAGCTCACCGTTTCCAAGAATCTTTACACCGTCGCCGATTTTGGAAATTGCACGGCTTTCCAGCAGACTCTCGGCTGTAACCTCTGCTCCGTCCTCAAAACGATTCAGAACGTCAACATTGATTGCAATGATCTCTTTGGAGTTTCTGTTTTTGAAGCCTCTCTTCGGAAGACGTCTGTATAAAGGCATCTGTCCACCTTCAAATCCCGGTTTCTTGTGTCCGGAACGTGCTAACTGTCCTTTATGTCCTTTTCCGGCTGTCTTTCCGTTTCCGGAACCATGTCCACGGCCTCTTCTGAAGTTATCACTGTGCTTGGAACCTTCTGCAGGTCTCAGGTTTGATAAATCCATGTTTGGCACCTCCTTTTATTATCTATACTGTGTAGAATTACTCTTCAACTTTTACCAGATGCTGAACCTGTTTGATCATTCCTCTTGTTGCAGCATTATCCGGCATTTCAACTGTTTTATGCATTTTTGTAAGTCCCATAGCAACTACAGTCTTTTTGTGTTTCGGAACTGCACCGATTGGAGACTTTACTAATGTAACCTTAATTGTATCTGCCATTTTTCGTTTCCTCCTTATGCCAGAATCTCATCTACAGATTTTCCGCGAAGTTTAGCAACTTCTTCCGGAGTCTTCAGCTGGCTGAGACCTTCGATGGTAGCCAGGACAACATTCTGTTTATTTCTGGAGCCCATACATTTTGTACGGATGTTCTTGATACCTGCAAGCTCGATTACGGCACGTGCCGGACCTCCGGCGATTACACCAGTACCTTCCGGAGCACGTTTCAGAAGCATCTCAGCGCTTCCGAATTTGCCTACGAAGTCATGTGTGATGGAACCGTTCTCGTCTCTTGCTACTGTTACCAGTTTTTTCATAGCATCTTCTTTTCCTTTGCGGATCGCTTCCGGAATTTCAGCTGCCTTTCCTAAACCTGCACCAACATGTCCGTTGCCGTCACCTACAACAACCAAAGCTGTGAAACGGAAGTTACGGCCACCTTTAACAACCTTGGTAACACGTTTGATTGACACTACTTTATCTTCTAATTCTAACTGACTAGCATCAATAAGATTATGTTTCATGTGTCTTTTTCCTCCCTTTTAGAATTTCAGTCCAGCTTCTCTTGCTGCGTCTGCTAATGCTTTAATTTTTCCGTGGTAAATGTAGCCTCCTCTGTCGAAAACTACGCTCTCGATACCTGCTTCAACTGCTTTCTTACCGATTACAGTTCCAAGATATGCTGCTGCTTTTACATCGTCTGTATGCTCAAGCTCTGCTTTTACATCTTTCTGAAGAGTAGAAGCTGATACTAAAGTTTTTCCCACGCTGTCATCAATAATCTGTGCATAGATATGCTTGTTGGAACGGAATACTGCCAGTCTTGGAGTAGTTGCTGTTCCATTCAGATGATGACGGAGTCTTCTATGTTTCTTTTCACGAATTTCCGCTCTGGATGCTTTCTTAATCATGTTCTCACTCTCCTTATTTATTTCTTACCGGTCTTACCGACTTTACGTCTGATCACTTCATCAGCATATTTGATTCCCTTGCCCTTATATGGCTCCGGTCTTCTCTTATCTCTGATCTCTGCTGCAAACTGACCAACTTTTTCTTTGCTGATACCGGAAACAATGATCTTGTTTCCATCAACTTTGGACTCGATTCCTTCAGGATCTTCCATCTCTACCGGGTGAGAATATCCAAGAGAAAGCACAAGCTTTTTGCCCTGCTTCTGAGCTCTATAACCTACACCGTTTACCTCAAGCTCTTTTGTGTAACCTTCGTTTACACCTGTTACCATGTTCTGGATAAGGCTTCTTGTTAAACCGTGCAAAGCTTTCATTTTTTTCAGATCGTTTGGTCTTGTAACAACTACATGACCATCTTCTACTTTGATTTCCATTTCTGTAGGAAGCGCTCTTTCAAGTGTTCCCTTTGGCCCTTTAACGGTCACTACATTGCCTGCTGCAACATTTACTTCAACGCCTGCAGGAATAGCTACCGGAAGTCTGCCGATACGTGACATAATATTGTCCTCCTTACTTAGATTGTCGGAGAGGAGATATCCTCCTCTCTGTTTTCAGTGGTTATATCTTAATGGTAAGATATTACAATGTTTCAACAAGGAAGTTCGATTCACTAAATTCAGCCATCGTTTTCACTCGGCTTCATTAAGTTCCTTCGAACAGCCTTCGCACTAAATTCATGCTGCGCCTGACGGCTTGCATTCATTAAGTTGCTTTCGGCCTACCATACGAATGCAAGAACTTCTCCGCCGACATGAAGCTTACGAGCCTCTTTGTCAGTGATAACGCCCTTGTTTGTGGAAATGATTGCGATTCCAAGTCCGCCAAGTACTCTCGGCAGCTCATCCTTGCCTGCGTATACACGAAGACCCGGTTTGGAAATTCTCTTCAGACCTGTGATGATCTTGTCGTTTTTAGTCTCACCGTATTTCAGTGTGATATGAAGTGTTTTGATAACACCGTCTTCTACTAAATCATACTTTGCAATATATCCCTCGTCAAGAAGAATATTTGCGATAGCAATTTTCATTTTGGATGCCGGAACATCTACTGTGTCATGTTTTGCAGTGTTAGCGTTACGGATTCTTGTAAGCATATCTGCAATCGGATCGCTCATTGTCATGTTAGTTTCCTCCTCTAATTTTCTTTTCAGACTTTACATGATATATTTTTTATAAAATAATTACCAGGATGCTTTCTTTACGCCCGGGATCTGACCTTTGTAAGCCAGTTCACGGAAGCAGATACGGCAGATACCGTATTTTCTTAAGTAAGCGTGCGGACGACCGCAAATTCTGCAGCGGCTGTATTCTCTTGTGGAGAATTTCTGTTTGCGCTGCTGTTTGATTTTCATTGCTGTTTTAGCCATTTAAATTCTCCTCCTTATTTAGCAAAAGGCATGTTGAACTGTGTCAGAAGCTCACGAGCTTCCTCGTCAGTCTTCGCTGTTGTAACGAAGATGATGTCCATACCTCTTACCTTGTCTACTTTATCGTACTCAACTTCAGGGAAGATCAGCTGCTCTTTGATACCAAGAGCGTAGTTTCCTCTGCCGTCAAATGCGTTCGGGTTTACACCACGGAAGTCACGTACACGAGGAAGTGCAAGGTTGATCAGACGATCAGCGAACTCGTACATCTTCTCTCCTCTTAATGTTACTTTACAGCCGATCGGCATACCCTCTCTGATTTTGAAGTTAGCCACAGATTTTTTAGCCTTTGTTGCAACGGCTTTCTGACCTGTGATAAGCTCCATATCTGCGATAGCAGCGTCGAGAAGCTTAGCGTTCTCCTTAGCTTCACCAACACCCATGTTGATAACGATCTTTTCGAGCTTCGGCACTTCCATAACGTTTTTGTATCCGAATTTTTTGGTCATGTTGTCCATGATCTCATTTTTGTAAAGTTCTTTTAATCTACTCACCTGTCATGCCTCCTCTCTTATTTATCGATAACCTCGCCTGTTGCTTTTGCAACACGGACTTTTTTGTCTCCGTCCATCTTGAATCCGACTCTGGTTGCTTTTCCGTCTACTACCAGCATCACGTTAGATACATGAAGAGCGGCTTCTTTCTTTGTGATTCCGCCTGCCTGGTTTGCTGCAGATGGTTTGCTGTGCTTAGTAACCATGTTGACGTTTTCAACGATCACGGTGTTGTCTTTTACGTTAACGGCAAGGACTTTGCCCTCTTTGCCTTTATCTTTTCCAGCGATTACTTTAACAGTGTCGCCTTTTTTAATCTTCATAGCTGACATTAGGCACCCTCCTATAATACTTCCGGAGCTAAGGAAACGATCTTCATGAATTTTTTCTCACGAAGCTCTCTGGCAACTGGTCCAAAGATACGAGTTCCTCTCGGAGTTAAATCGTCTTTAATGATTACGGCTGCATTTTCATCGAAACGGATGTAGGATCCGTCTTTACGACGAGCGCCTTTTTTGGAACGAACAACAACAGCTTTTACTACGTCACCTTTTTTAACAACGCCGCCTGGTGTTGCATCTTTAACAGTAGCAACGATAGTGTCGCCGATATTTGCATATCTTCTTGTAGAGCCACCCATAACACGAATACAAAGGATTTCTTTTGCACCAGTGTTATCGGCAACTTTTAATCTAGTTTCCTGCTGAATCATACTGGTTTCCTCCTTATTTAGCTTTCTCTACGATCTCAACCAGTCTCCATCTTTTGTCCTTGGACAGCGGTCTGGTTTCCATAACTTTTACGGTATCACCGATATTGCACTCATTCTGTTCATCATGAGCTTTTAATTTATATGTTCTCTTCACGATTTTTTTGTAAAGAGGATGTTTTACATGGTCTTCAATTGCAACTACGATGGTCTTGTCCATCTTATTGCTGACAACCTTACCCACACGGGTTTTTCTCAGATTTCTTTCCACGATTCTGTCCTCCTATATTCACTATTTCGCAGCGTTTGCCTGCTCAGTGATTACTGTCTGGATTCTGGCAATATTCTTACGAACCTCTTTGATCCGGCTTGTATTGTCTAATTGATTAGTTGCATTCTGAAATCTCAGGTTAAAAAGTTCTTTCTTAGCAGCTACTAATTCTTCGTTTAATTCTGCAGCTGATTTTGCTTTTAAATCTTCCACGAATTTATTAATTTTCACTGTTATCACCGCCTTCTAAGTCTGCACGAGAAACGATTTTACATTTACATGGTAACTTGTGCATTGCAAGACGTAATGCTTCACGGGCAACCTCTTCGGATACGCCTGCAATCTCAAACATTACACGTCCTGGCTTAACAACTGCTACCCAGTATTCCAGGGAACCTTTACCGGAACCCATACGTGTTTCTGCTGGTTTCGCTGTTACTGGTTTATCTGGGAAAATCTTAATCCAAACCTGACCACCACGTTTGATGTAACGTGTCATGGCAATACGGGCTGCCTCGATCTGATTAGATCTGATCCAGCACGGTTCGGTAGCAACAAGACCGAATTCACCATAATTGATTTTGTTACCTCTAAGGGCTTTACCTCTCATGGAGCCACGGAATTGTTTACGACGTTTTACTCTTTTTGGCATTAACATTATTTATCGCTCCCTTCCTTAGTTCCTTTTGTGGGAAGTACTTCACCATTGTAGACCCAAGCTTTTACGCCAACTTTACCGTAAGTTGTGTCTGCTTCTGCGAAGCCATAGTCGATGTCAGCACGAAGTGTCTGAAGCGGAATAGTTCCTTCGCTGTAGAACTCTGTACGAGCCATATCAGCTCCGCCAAGACGTCCGGATACGGATGTTTTGATTCCCTTTGCTCCGGCTTTCATTGTTCTCTGCATTGTAGATTTCATTGCACGACGGAAAGAAATACGGTTCTCAAGCTGAAGTGCGATGTTCTCTGCAACAAGCTGTGCATCTCTGTCCGGTCTTTTCACTTCTTTGATGTCAACGATCAGTTTTTTATCTGTATATTTCTGAAGCTCAGCTTTTACTTTTTCGATCTCAGATCCGCCTTTACCGATTACGATACCCGGTTTAGCAGTGTAGATGATGATCTTAACTCTGTCAGATGCTCTTTCGATCTCAATCTTGGAAACACCTGCGCTGTACAGTTTTTTCTTCAAAAATGTTCTGATATTGTAGTCTTCAACCAGATAATCTGCGAAGTCTGCTTCAGCATACCATCTGGAATCCCAATCCTTAATAATACCGACTCTAAGGCCATGTGGATTAACTTTCTGTCCCATGCTCTTCCTCCTTATCTTTCATCCAGCACGATGGTGATATGGCTTGTTCTCTTCTCGATTCTGTAAGCTCTACCCTGTGCTCTTGGCTGAATCCGCTTCATTGTAGGTCCTTTGTTTGCATAGCACTCTGCAATGTAGAGGTTTTCTGCGCTCATACCGTTGTTGTTCTCAGCGTTTGCGATTGCTGACTCAAGCAGCTTTTTGAGAACGCTGGAAGCATATCTCGGGTTATATGTGAGGATACCAAGTGCTGTCTGCACATCTTTGCCACGGATCGCATCTAATACATAGCATGCTTTCTGAACAGAAACTCTTGCATAAGATAATTTTGCAGACGGTCTTGTCTCTTTATTATTCTCATTTCTGGCTCTCTTAATCTGGCTTCTATGTCCCTTTGCCATTTTAAAGTGCCTCCTTTCTCGTAATCAATCATCTATGGGAATCACCGTGGCCACCCTTCACTGATGTCCGGTGACCAGGCGAATATTCTTATTTTATCTGCGAACTGCCGCTACAGTCTCACAAATTATCTGACACTGGATTTCTTCTCGTCTTTTCCGTGTCCTCTGTAAGTTCTTGTTGCAACGAACTCACCGAGTTTATGTCCTACCATATCCTCTGTAACGTATACCGGAACGTGCTTTCTTCCGTCATGGACAGCGATTGTATGTCCTACGAAGGAAGGGAAGATGGTGGAACGACGTGACCATGTTTTGATCACGGATTTATCGTTTGCAGCATTCATAGCGTCAACCTTTTTCAGCAGGCTTGCATCTGCGAAAGGTCCTTTTTTCAATGAACGAGACATTCTGTACCCTCCTTATTATTTCGCTAAAGCTTTTCCATCGCGTCTTCTTACGATGAGCTTGTTGGACTGTTTGTTTTTCTTTCTGGTCTTCAGACCAAGAGCAGGTTTGCCCCATGGTGTGCACGGACCCGGACGGCCGATACCGGTCTTTCCTTCACCACCACCGTGCGGATGGTCATTCGGGTTCATTACAGAACCACGAACTGTAGGTCTGATTCCCATGTGACGTTTACGTCCAGCTTTACCGATGTTTACAAGGTTGTGGTCACCGTTTCCAACTTCACCGATTGTTGCGCGGCATACAAGCGGAACCATTCTCATTTCACCTGACGGTAATCTTAATGTTGCATATTTACCTTCTTTAGCCATTAACTGAGCACCGTTTCCAGCAGAACGAACCATCTGTCCGCCCTTTCCAGGATGAAGCTCAATGTTGTGGATCATGGTACCAACCGGAATAAGTTCCAGCGGCAGGCAGTTACCAACACGGATTTCTGCCTCCGGTCCGTTCATAACCTTCTGTCCAACCTTAAGTCCTTCCGGAGCAAGGATGTAAGCTTTCTCGCCGTCTGCATAGCAGATCAGAGCGATGTTTGCTGTTCTGTTCGGATCGTACTCAATTGTTTTAACTGTTGCCGGGATACCATCTTTTCTTCTCTTGAAGTCGATGATTCTGTATTTTCTTCTGCTTCCGCCTCCGCGGTGTCTTACTGTGATCTTGCCCTGGTTGTTACGTCCGGCATTTTTCTTTAAAGACACTACTAAGGATTTCTCTGGGGTGCTTGTTGTGATCTCAGAGAAGTCAGAACCAGTCATATGTCTTCTTGACGGTGTATATGGGTTATAGGTCTTAATTCCCATGGTGTTTCTCCTTTCGAATTTGTTATCGTGCTTTCGTGCACATAGTCAGGCTATCGTTTTCGATTAAAGTCCCTCGAAGATCTCGATATCTTTGCTTTCCTCTGTGAGAGCTACGATTGCCTTTTTGGTCTTGGCTGTTTTTCCAACAACCATACCGCGGCGTTTCTTTTTACCATCGTTGTTCATGGTGTTTACGCTCTTAACTTTTGTTCCTTCAAACATCTTTTCAACAGCTTCTTTGATCTGAGCTTTGTTTGCTTCCGGATGTACGAGGAATGTATATTTTTTCTCACCCATGATGTTCATGGATTTCTCTGTAATCACAGGTTTCAGGATTACGTCATAATATTTGATATCTGCCATTATGCGTACACCTCCTCAATGGATGCTACTGCATCTTTAGTAACCACTACAGTATTGTGTTTCATAACATCATATACGTTCATAGTGTTTACAGTTGCAGTCTGTACATCAGCGATGTTTCTTGCGGAAAGTACTACGTTCTTATCATCAGAAGCTGTGATAACCAGAGCTTTCTCTGCTTTCAGGTTTGTAAGCACTCTCTGCATTTCTTTTGTCTTAACCTCTGCAAGTGCAAGGCTGTCAACAACTACCAGTTTATTATCCTGAACTTTAGAAGTAAGAGCGGATTTCAGAGCTGCTCTTCTTTCTTTTTTGTTCATTTTTACTTCATAGTCTCTCGGAACCGGAGCGAATACAACACCGCCGCCAGTCCACTGTGGTGCACGGATGGAACCCTGTCTTGCATGACCTGTTCCTTTCTGTCTCCACGGTTTTCTTCCGCCGCCGCTTACTTCAGAACGAGTTTTTGCTTTCTGAGTACCCTGGCGTTTATTTGCAAGCTGACGAACAACAGCAAGGTGAACCAGATGCTCGTTGATCTCTACGCCGAACACTGCATCGTTCAGTTCCATTGTTCCAACTTCATTGCCTTCCATATTATAAACAGTTACGTTTGCCATTCTGATGCTCCTCCTTTCTCAATTATAAAGACTTTACTGATTCTTTGATGGTCACCAGAGATTTCTTAGGTCCTGGAACAGCACCTTTAACTAACAGTAAATTATTCTCTGTATCTACGCGTACGATCTCAAGGTTCTGTACAGTTACCTGAACATTTCCCATCTGACCTGGCATCTTTTTGCCCTTGAATACTTTACTCGGATCAGATGCAGCGCCGTTGGAACCTGCATGACGGTGATATTTGGAACCGTGAGCCATAGGTCCTCTGGACTGTCCATGTCTCTTGATCGCACCCTGGAAGCCTTTACCTTTTGAGATTGCAGTTGCATCGATATGATCGCCTGCAGCAAAGATGTCAGCCTTAATTTCCTGTCCTACCTGATATTCAGCAGCGTTGTCGAATCTGAACTCTTTCAGGAATCTCTTTACCTCAACGCCTGCTTTTTCAAAGTGGCCTTTTTCCGGTTTGTTGACCAGTCTCTCTCTGATCTCACCAAAACCAACCTGAACTGCTGCATATCCGTCGTTGTCTTCAGTCTTAACCTGAGTTACCACACACGGACCAGCCTGTAAAACTGTTACCGGAATCAGAAGACCATCTTCATTGAAGATCTGAGTCATTCCGACTTTTGTAGCTAAGATAGCTTTCTTCATTACATTTTCCTCCTTATAGCGGATTGCCCTGACGGGTAATCATATAGTTTTTGAAGCACTCGGAATCCCGAGTGAACTTACCTTGTTCATGTGCCGACTGACCTGAGCCAGCCAGCAAGCAGTACCGGGTACTGCTTATTTTGTTTTCATTTTGATATCGATGTGAACACCTGCCGGCATTTCCAGTCTGGAAAGTGCGTCTACAGTTTTCTGAGTAGGTGTCATGATATCGATGAGTCTCTTATGAGTTCTCTGCTCGAACTGTTCTCTGGAATCTTTGTATTTGTGAACAGCTCTTAAGATTGTTACAACCTCTTTTTTTGTCGGAAGCGGAACCGGTCCGCTTACCTTTGCACCGTTCTTCTTAACAGTGTCGATGATTTTTGCTGCGGATGCATCTACTAACTGATGATCATAAGCTTTTAATGTGATTCTCATTACCTGATTTGCCATAAAAAAAGTCTCCTCCTATTCGTACTCAATTATGCAGTACGACAAGCGGCGACTGTACACATCTCCGTGTGTGTCCTAAGACATCTCTTCACACGCCCATCCCAAGATGGTTATTGAACTCTGTACAGTGACTTGTCGTCAGTTTCCTAACTTGACATTCGCTCCACGGAAAACCTGCTAATCAAAGCAGCAACCTCGCGCTTCATTGCTATCATGTCACAGCAGTTATCAGTATACACAATGATTTCCAATAATGCAAGTACTTTTTTTAATTTTTCTTATTTTTTTTGCATATGAAGAAATCCCATGGCATATACGCAAAAACAGTACCTATATAATAGGAACAGTTTTTGTTCTCTTATAAATCCTATATAAAACAGCCGTCCTTTTTCTTTTGTATAACCATATATAATAGGAAAGATTTCCCTATTTTCACACAAAAAACAAAGCGCAGACCGGATCGTTCATACCTGTCTGCGCTTTGCTGATATTTCTTTTTATTCTTCTTCGCTTTCTTCTGTGTCTCCTCCAAGGATATCAGAATAATCAAAGAATGTTACTTTTGTAATGGAGTCTCTCACAATATCAGGAGCGTCTCCTTCTCTTTTTGCCTTATCTGCAAGCTGGGAAGCCGTCCATACCGGCATCGCCATCTTTTTGATCTCAACAGGAGTTTCCTCTTCCTCCCATTCCTCTTCTTCTCTCTTCATACGGGCTCTTTCTTCATGAAGCTCACGGAAGCTTGGAAGCTCTTCTGTGTGATCAGCCGGGATCTCCATAGCCGCCGCTTCTTCTGCTGTAGCTGCCGCAATCTCTTTTTTCAGCAATTCATGCGCTTCGCTTGTAGCCGCCTGCATATTCTCCGGACGAACCCCTGATCTTTCCTGGCGTCTTACCGGGCGTTCCTCTTCCAGATCGTCCTCGTAGATCTCATCTACAAATCCGCCGGTACGAATCTTCTTTCTTCTCTCTTTTTCTTCTTTCTTCGCCCTTTTTCTGCGGTCTTTTTCTCCGTAAAGAAGCTCTCTGTCCTCTTCCTGCATACGTCTTTCGCGGGCTTTTTCTTCCATCTTCAGTTCTTTCTGAGTTTTAAGATACCTGCGGTCTCCCTGGAGATCTTCATACTCATCAAGTGTTTCAGGCTTTTTCCACAGCTCTGCGATCACATAGAGAATGATCAGGAAAAGAACTGCAAGAGCAAGAACGATAATTCCCTCTGTGCTCTCTGTTGCCGCCATAAGATATCCGATCAGAGGAACTGTGACCACAACCTTGGGAACCCAGTTTTTTACAGACACATTGATATTTTCAGATGCGGCTGCCTCGGGATCAATGGCAACTCCTGTATTTGTCTGTCTGTCAACACTTACAAGGTTATAACGATAAGTACCTTCTCCGTCCTGTACAAGGATCGGAGCGCCGGCATTTACTGTCTCAGTCTTTACAGGAATCGCATAAGTAACGGAACCCATCGCCAGGTTTGTTTCCTTATTTTTATTATCAACGATCACCGTTTTTACCCCAAAAAACGGCGGCAGTGCCAGACCCAGCACTATAGCAATCGTACATATTATTACAAAATGTACGATAAATTTCAAAAATTTAGACATTTGTATATCCCTCACTTCTGTTTTTGTGGTAGTAGTGTTTTGAATACTTTAGTTATTATACCTTTTTTTTCTGCTACGGTCAACTTATAATACTTGTTTTTTTACTGCGCTCAACTTATAATGGCACATATCAAATAATAATCAGAAGGAGGACCTTTATGGATTTTCTGAATTTGCTCTCACAATATCGGACACCTGCAGGCGATGTCTTTTTTCAGGGCATTACTCTTCTTGCTCAGGAAACATTTGTAGTTGTTGTGATCTGCTGGCTTTTCTGGTGTTCCAATAAAAAGCTTGCCTATTGTCTCGGGTTTACATATTTCACTTCCGGGCTTCTTGTCCAGGGATTAAAAATAACTTTTCGCGTTCCCCGTCCCTGGCTTCTGGATCCGGCCTTTGAACCGGTTGCCTCCGCAGTGCCCGGCGCAACCGGATACTCTTTTCCAAGCGGTCACACACAGAGCATCACGGCTCTTCTGGGAACACTGGGACTGTATACAAGAAAAAAGCCCGCCCGGTTTCTGTGCGCGCTTTTTATTCTGCTTGTAGGCTTTTCCCGTATGTATCTGGGCTGTCATACTCCTCAGGATGTAATTGTATCTTTCCTGGTAACTTTCCTGTGCGTGGCGCTCTGCTATTCTTTTCTGTATAAAAAAGATTTCTCGGCCGGAAAAGAACTTTTGATTTCTCTGTGCATGGCAGCCGTATGCGCGGCTCTTCTGAGCTATACAGCTGTTCTTTATAAAAACGGAACAATTGAATTTCACTATGCGCAGGACTGTATCAAAGCCTGCGGCGCCGGCTTTGCCTTTGCTGTCGGTTATTACATTACAGAAACTCATATTTCTTTTACTCCTCCGGATTCCACCCGGAAGCGTATCATTCGTTTTCTTGTGGGAATAGCAGTGACGCTGCTTATCCAGACCGGACTGAAGCCTTTGATAGGAGAATCTCTTCCAGCTTCTTTTCTGCGGTATTTTATAGTTGTTATATGGATCGTAACGGTTTATCCGTTTCTCTTTTCCAGAAAGCAGCAGACCACCTGACACAATGCTCAGATTTAAAAATCAGAGCCCCTTTACTGTTCTTTTCCATTTTGACAATGAAATCTGCCATAAAAAACACCTCCCTGAATTGGTCTTCCTTCCGGGTGGTGTTTTTGATTTTCATTTATTTAATTTTGATTACTTAAATACCGTTCTATACTGCTCATTGCAGCTTCTTCATCTTCTCCATTAGCGGAAAGTGTAATTTCCTCACCTGAATCCAGCCCCAAAGTCATCATACCCATAATGCTCTTTGCATTGACTTTTTTCTTTCCGATCTCAACATATATTTCGCTGTTAAACTGGCTGGCTACCTGTACCAGCTGCGCCACCGGGCGTGCTTCAAGACCAGTAGACAGTTGAATAGTAACAGGTTTTTTAATCATAATAACTCCTCCTTGTCATTTCGCAGCTCATCCGCTATCTCGCTTAATTTTCTGAGACGGTGGTTCACACCGGACTTGCCAACCTGGGGATTCAGCATCATTCCCAGTTCCTTTAAAGTGGCTTCCGGATACTGCAGTCTCAGCTCGGCGATTTCGGCGAGACCTTCATTGAGGCTTTGAAAGCCAACCCTGCGCTCAATAAGCCGGATGTCCTCGATCTGCTTCACTGCTGCACTGACCGTTTTATTAATATTTGCTGTTTCACAGTTTACTTTTCGATTAACAGAATTCCGCATTTCTTTCAGTATCCGGATGTTCTCCAGATTCATCAGAGCAACATTTGCTTCCATAACTGCCAGAATATCTACAATCTGTGCGCCTTCTTTCACATAGACCACATATGATTTTTTACGCAGTACAATCTTGGCATCAATCTGAAAGCTGCGAATGAGCTCCTGCAGCTGTTCTGCCTTTTGCTGATCCGGACACACAATTTCAAAATGATATCCCTTTTCGGGATCACTGATGGAGCCGGATGCCAGAAAAGCTCCGCGAATAAACGCCCGCTTACAGCAGCTTTGCTGAGTAACCAGAGTATCGTCTGAACAAAGTGCCTCTCCGTCCTCTCTGCTTACAGAAAGCTTGGTTCCCTGAAGAATGTTCTCTATCCTGTCTGCGTCCTTTATTTCCACAAAATAGACATTTCCCTTCTTCATCTGACGGCTTTCGCGGACAATTATTTCAGTATCTATATTAAAGGTTTTTTGCAATAATGTAAAGCCTTTTCTTACGACTGCTGCATTTTCCGTCTGCAGCCTCAGGCTTCCATCAGATGTAATTCTGCCGCAGGCACTTAAAAGCGCTGCTGTCTCTGCAATTCTGCAGTGTCTGGCAGAACTGATCTGTCTGGAAAGTTCTTCTTTCACCTTCCCCGAAAAAGACAATTCCCCGTTCTCCTGTCTGCTTATTTTTCCGCCTCTTACTGTTTCTTCAGAAGAGCATCTTTCCCAATATCCCGATGCTCCAGACGGATGCCATACTCTCTTGTTTCCTGCAGCCTGTCATAAAGAACTCTTGCCAGAGTTACAGACCTGTGCTTTCCCCCGGTACAGCCAATGCCGATCACCAGACTGGTTTTTCCTTCTTTTGCGTAGTTTGGAATCAGAAATTTCACCATATCTTCCAGTTTATCCGCAAAATCCGCTGCTGCCTGGCAGTCCATTACATACTGAAAAACATCCTCATCCATACCTGTGTGAGGCCGAAGCTCATCAATGTAATAAGGATTCGGGAGAAATCTAACATCAAAAACAAGATCCGCATCATCCGGTATCCCATATTTGAATCCAAATGAAAGAACTGAGATCACCATATTGCTGAATTTTCCATTGTCCACAAAGATCCGGTTAATCTCTTTTTTCAGCTCTCTTGTAAGAAGATGAGAGGTATCTATGATATAGTCCGCTCTTTCTTTCAGGAATCTCATTTTTTCCCGTTCTCTGTGAATCCCTTCATCCACTCTTCCATACATTGCCAGTGGATGACTTCTGCGGGATTCTTTATAACGCTTTACCAGCACACGGTCATCCGCATCCAGAAAAAGAATTTCAAATTCATACCCGGCCTCGCCAAGCTGTTCCAGCACCTTTTCCAGTTCTCTAAGATCCCGGCCGCTTCTGGCATCAATTCCAATCGCCGCATTCTGTACGTCCTCTCCCTGCATTCCCGCCATCAGGGACACAAATTTACTCATAAGAGGAATCGGAAGATTATCCACACAAAAATAGCGGGCATCCTCCAGCATTTTCAGAGCAGTACTTTTGCCCGCTCCTGATAATCCGGTTACAATTACAAGACGCATTCCTTATCTCCCGTTAAAGTCTCCCAGGAACTTCACCTCAGGTTCCAGGGTAACTCCGTATTTTTCTCTGACCACCTCAATCACATGCTCCATCAGGGTTCTCACATCTTCAGCCGTAGCGCCTCCTGCATTGATCACAAATCCACAGTGCTTTTCTGAAACCTGAGCGCCGCCTGCACGATATCCGCGAAGGCCGCTGTCCATGATCAGCTTTCCGGCAAAATATCCCTCAGGCCGTTTAAAGGTACTGCCTGCACTTGGATAATCAAGAGGCTGCTTTTCTGTGCGGCGCTCTGACAGATCCTTCATGACAGCACGGATCTTTTCCTCATCGCCCTTTTTCAGTGAGATCACAGCCTCAAGCACAAGATATCCGGATGTCTTGATGATGCTGGTCCGATATCCCATTTCCAGCTTATCCACAGGGATCGTAAGGAGTTCTCCCTCCCTAGTCATTACAGTAACCTCTTTCAGAACGTCTTTCAGCTCTCCGCCATAAGCGCCTGCGTTCATTACAGCTGCTCCGCCAATAGTTCCCGGAATGCCTCCGGCAAACTCAAATCCTGTAAGAGAAGCATTTCTTGCCGCAACAGCAACAGAAGAAAGCAGCGCCCCTGCGCAGGCATGGATCTCCTCACCTTCCACACGGATTTCTTCCATGTTTCGGTCCATCTGAATGATCACGCCTCTGTATCCGCTGTCGCTGACAAGAAGATTGCTGCCGTTTCCCAGAACAAAAAACGGAAGCTTCTCTTCTCTGCACAGTCTCAGCACTTCTCTGATCTGTTCATAATTTTCCGGCATGGCAAACACATCTGCCGGTCCGCCGATTCTAAAAGTGGTATGCTGACTCATAGGCTCGTCAAAAAGCACTCTGTTGTTTCCGAGAATTTCGATAAATTTCTGTCTCATTTCTTCTTTCACAGGTTCTTTCCTCTATCTTTCTATTTTTTATTTAACCCTTTTTCCATTTTCTGTCAGGATATCTCTGACAACCTCCCCGGCGATCAGCATTCCCGCCACACTTGGCACAAAGGAAATGCTTCCTCCGACTATCTCTCCGTTTCTGGCTTCTGTTACCTTTTTGGGACACCGCTCCCGGGAATACAGAACCTTTACTTTACGGATTCCCTTTTTGCGAAGCTCTGTACGCATTTTTTTTGCAGCCGGACACACATTGCCTGTTCTGGAAATATCCGTAATCTCGAATCTGGAAGGATTAAGTTTTCCTTCTGTTGCCAGACAGGAGATCACAGGCGTATGGCATAATTTTGCCTGCTCGATCAGAAGAAGCTTGGACTCCATACAATCAATGGCATCCACAATATAATCATAGCTTCTCAGGTCAAACATGCCCGACGTATCCTTATTGTAAAAGGTTTCATAGGTATGGACCAGAATATTCTCGTCAATATCCCGGATCCGTTCCTTGGCAACCTGTACTTTTTTTCTGCCAATAGTAGAATGCAGGGCAAAAAGCTGCCGGTTAATATTTGTTGCAGATACTACATCGTGATCCACCAGCGTAAGGCTTCCCACGCCGCAGCGGGCAAGAGCCTCCACTGCATAGGAACCCACACCGCCCAGACCAAACACGGCAATCTGCGCTCTTCCCAGACGATCCACTCCTGTCTGTCCCAGTAATAATTCCATTCGGGAATATACGTCGTACATACGCAAACCTCCTGCGTCATTGTTTATCTTTTTAATTATACTATCCGCTGTAGAAAAAGTACAGGTTTTCATAGTTTTTTAAGAATTAGTGTATAATTTTCATGTTTTTTTACATAATACACACTAAATTCCGCGAAAGGAGAATTTCTCATGTGGCAGCAGATATTTCTGGGTCTTCTCGGACTTTGCTCCGGAACCATTATTGCCAGCGGTGTGGCAGGACTTCTGATCGGTCTTTCCATTATCCCCCGATATGCAGGCATTACCCATACCGCTGATCATATCCTTCTTTATGAAGATATGTGTTTTCTGGGAATCTTTCTTGGAAATCTTTTTTGTCTTTTCCGGTTCCCCCTGCCTCTGGGAACTCCTTTTTTACTTTTATTCGGTGTGTTCTCCGGGATTTTCCTTGGAGGATGGATCCTGGCTCTTGCTGAAGTAGCTGACATGTTTCCTGTTTTTACAAGAAGAATCCGTCTGACACAGGGACTTCCTCTTATCATCCTGTTTATTGCCCTGGGAAAACTGACCGGTACACTTTTCTTCTATTATTTCGGGTGGCAGTAAGACCCATTATATTCATAAATATCTGAAAAGTCAAAATAAATTGAAAGGAAAAATTTATGGCAAATTCTGAACAGCTAAAAAAACAAAAAGAATATGAGAAATATGTAAAGCGGGTAACCCCTGTCCACAGCCTTCCCCTGAATATGATAAAAGCATTTTTTACAGGCGGACTGATCTGTATGTCTGGACAATTTCTTCTGAATACGGCCCAAAGCCTTGGCGCAGACAAGGAAGAAGCCGGAAGCTGGTGCTCTCTGATTCTTATTCTGATCAGTGTAATCCTCACCGGTCTGAACCTGTATTCCAAAATCGGAAAATTCGGCGGAGCCGGTGGTCTTGTGCCCATTACAGGCTTCGCTAATTCTGTGGCAGCCTCTGCCATTGAGTTTCAGGCAGAGGGGCAGATCTTTGGTATCGGCTGCAAGATCTTTACCATTGCAGGACCTGTGATCCTTTACGGAATCCTCAGTTCCTGGCTGGTTGGATGTGTCTATTATATTCTTAAACTTATGGAGGTGATTGTATGACTGCCGGAAAACTGCCAGGAAGCGCCAGCATTTCCTTTGAACAGCCCATATATATCGAAAGCGCAGCTTCTATCACAGGCAAAAAAGAAGGAGAAGGCCCGCTGGGACACCTTTTTGACATGGTTTCTCAGGACCCTCTCTTTGGAACAAAAACATGGGAAACAGCAGAAAGCACTCTTCAGAAGGAAACCGCTGTTCTGGCTGTAGGAAAGGCAGGACTGACTCCCCCGGACATCCGCATGGCCTTTGCCGGTGACCTGCTTGCCCAGACCATTGCCTCCTCCTTCGGGATTGCAGAAATGGGTATTCCTTTTTACGGACTGTACGGCGCCTGTTCCACCATGGGAGAAGCGCTGTCCCTTGGGGCGATGGCAGTTTCCGCCGGTTACGGAGAACATATCCTGTGCGCTGCCTCTAGCCATTTTGCCACAGCTGAAAAAGAATTTCGCTTTCCTTTAGGCTATGGCAGTCAGCGTCCTCTGTCAGCCACCTGGACTGTAACGGGAAGCGGAGCCTGCGTGATCGGCTCCAAACCGCCTGTCCCTGAGGAACGCTCAGGATACTCTCCCCTTTGCTGCAGCTCCGGCTGCGCGGTCATCACAGGTATTACCACGGGAAAAGTAATCGACTACGGTTTCCGTGACTCCCTGAATATGGGAGGGTGCATGGCTCCTGCCGCCTGCGATACCATCTGGCAGAATCTTTATGATTTCGGCCGGACACCACAGGATTATGACGCTGTTTTTACCGGGGACCTTGGCATGGTAGGCCAGCGTATCCTTCAGGATCTTCTTTCCGAAAAAAACATTGACATCAGCAAGGTTCATCAGGACTGCGGACTTCTGATCTATGACAATGCCTCTCAGGATACTCATTCCGGTGGAAGCGGCTGCGGCTGTGCGGCTTCCGTTCTTGCAGCATATATCCTTCCGGAAGTAGCCCGGGGAACCTGGAAACGGATTCTTTTTGTTCCCACAGGGGCCATGCTCTCCAAAGTCAGCTACAACGAAGGCGAGGCGGTTCCGGGAATTGCCCACGCAGTGGTTATTGAACACAAAGATCTTTAACAGGAGGAAAATCTCATGGATTATTTTAATGCTTTCTGGGTAGGCGGTCTGATCTGTGCCCTTGTTCAGATTCTTCTTGACAAAACAAAGCTTCTTCCCGGCAGGGTTATGGTTCTTCTTGTATGCTCCGGCGTCGTCCTCAGCGCCATCGGACTCTACCAGCCTCTTACTGATTATGCCGGAGCAGGAGCCACTGTCCCTCTGACCGGTTTCGGCCAGGTATTATGGAAGGGCATGAAAAAAGCCATTGACCAGGACGGATTTCTCGGTCTTTTTACAGGCGGCTTTACTGCCTGCTCCGCCGGTGTGTCCGCAGCGCTGCTTTTTTCCTGGATCGGAAGTCTTATTTTCCGTCCGAAAATGAAAGACTGAGCTTACAGAAAGGATCTCTGCCATGAACGACACCTTATATCTTCAGCTTGACCAGAATGTCGAGATTCATCATCCTCATGTATATCTACAGGATATTGCCCGTCTGTCCTGTACAAATTCAAAGCTGCTCAACCGTCTGCGAGTCCTTCCGGTAGCCAATCTGGATCCGGAAAAGCCCGGCCGGTATGTGATGACTGCCATGGATCTGGTAGATCTGATCCAGAAAAAAGAGCCGGAACTTACCATCACCCATATAGGCGAACCTGATTTTATTCTTACCTACAAAAAAACAGGAGCTTCCCATCAGCTCTTTCATATTGTCAAAACTGCTTTCGTCTGTCTGATTTCCTTTTTTGGCGCAGCTTTCTCTATTATGACCTTTAATACAGATGCGGACGTAGGAAAGCTTTTCAGGCAGATTTATGAACAGGTAACGGGCAGCGTCTCCAATGGCTTTACGATTCTTGAAATCACCTACTCTGTAGGCCTTGGACTGGGCGTTCTGTTTTTCTTTAATCATTTCAGCAGGGTAAAGATCACTTCAGATCCTTCCCCCATGCAGGTGCAGATGCGTATCTACGAAGACCAGGTAAACTCCACTGTCATCGAAGATATTAACCGGAAACAGGCGGCTGAGCATCAGGAACCGTCATAATACTCTCTCAGCCGCTTTATGATGCGTTTTTCCATTCTGGATACCTGAACCTGCGATATTCCCAGTCTGCCTGCGATTTCTGTCTGAGTCATATCCTGAAAATACCGCATGCAGATCAGCCTTCTTTCATCCTTTTCAAGTTTTCCCAGAACCTCTTCCAGCAGAATCCTGTTCAAAAGCTTTTCCTGCCGGTTTTCTTTTTCCTCAAGTCTGTCCGCCAGAGTGATCTCCGTTCCCTCTCCCTGGTACACAGTCTTATAAATGGATTCCACCGGAGCTCCTGCCTCCATTGTCATGGCAAGCTCTTCCGGAGCCATGCTGACTGCGCGGGCAAGCTCCTCCATGTCAGGCTCCCTTCCCAGACTCCGCTCCAGCTCTGCCCTGGCCTGAAATACTTTGCTGCAGTTTTCCTTTATGGATCTGCTGACCTTCAGCATCCCGTCATCTCTGAGAAATCTCCGTATTTCTCCTGCGATCATAGGCACCGCATACGTGGAAAATTTTACGTCAAATTCTGTGTCAAACTTATCCACTGCCTTTAAAAGCCCGATGCTTCCGATCTGAAAAAGATCCTCCATTTCTACGCCCCGGCCTAAAAATCTTTTTGCCACACTGTAGATAAGTCCTGTATTCTCCTCAAAAACTGTATCTCTTGCCTCTTTATCCCCCTGGTGCGCAAGCCCGATCAGGGCAAGAGTATGCTCCATTCCCCCCTCCTTATCTTCGGATCGTCTTTTTCATGTGGACAGAAGTTCCTACTCCCACTTCAGAATCAACAGTTACCTCATCCATAAAAGCTTCCATAAATGTAAATCCCATTCCGGAACGCTCTTTTTCCGGTTTTGTTGTATACAGGGGCTCCATGGCTTTTTTGACATCAGAAATGCCTACTCCCTGATCTGTAATGTCCACAAAGATCTCTCTTCCTTTCAGCTTCAGATCCATGCGTATCTTATGTACCTCGCCCTCATATCCATGAATAATACAGTTAGTCACTGCCTCAGACACTGCCGTTTTCAGATCCGCAACCTCCTCCAGAGTGGGATTCAGCTGCGTGCAGAAAGAAGCTGCCGCAATACGTGCCATCCCTTCGTTTACCGGACGGCTGTCAAAAACAATTGTCATTTCATTGGTGTTTTCCATGGTCACTTCTCCTCTCCCTCAGCTTTCTGAATTTCTATATATCTGTGAACCCCTGACAGATGCAGAAGCTTGTCAATATGAGGATTCACCTTTACTGCGCAGATGCACCCCTGCCTCATTCCCAGAGCCCGGTAACGCCCCATCAGAAGTCCGATGCCAGAGCTGTCCATAAATCCTGTATTCTGAAAATCAAACAGCATGGTCCTGATGTATACGTGGCTCATGATCCGGTCTGATTCTCTGCGTATCTCATCTGACACCGGATGATCCACATCTCCCGGAAGATGCACAGTCAGACTTGCTCCCTCCAGTTCAAACATTTCATTCATGATTATTTTCCCCCTTATTCTGCATTTTATTCCATTTTTCCACATTTTTTTGCCTGATGATAAACATATATTTATTTCTCCGCTGCTTTGTTGTTGTCAGAAGCCTAGCTGATACTCAGGCGTTTTTCCAGGAAGGTTCACACAAAATGTCCTGTTTTCCCGATCAAAAAAGGGATGTGCCTGCGCACATCCCCCTGCTTCGAGGTTTTTCTCATGTTTTCTGCATTATTCATAATAGGAGCCGTCATCATAGTAACCAGATTCATCATAGCTTCCGTCATCGTAGCTTCCTTCTCCATAGGATCCGGAGTCGTCATATCCTGAGCCATCCGTACTTCCCTCCGTACTGTCGGAGTCTCCGCTGCTTTCCCCACCGGATGATTCATCTGTCTGCGGCTGTTCCGGATCTCCGATCCCTGCTACGCCTGTAGCGTCCCGGATAGTAATGTAAACAGGCTTCAGGGATTCCGGAAGAACATCCACCTGAACATTCTTTACTGCTACCGCCGCCTCATCCAGATTCTGCTGCTGGTAAAAGGTGTACGCCGTAAGAAGCGACTCGTAGCTTTTGCTCTTTGCCTGTTCTTCTGTCAGCTGTTTCGATACGGTCTCTGCTGTATTATCAGATTCCTCCGCTTCACCCTGAACCTTTGTAAGCTCTGCCCCCTGAGTTGCAAGAGACTCACTGTACTGAACAATCTGCTGGTTTGCCTCCTGATAAATCCCCTGTTTTATAGCAGGAACTGCAAGAAGCCAGAACGCTACTGCGCCTGCTGCCATTCCGGACATGATCAGAAGGAAAACCGGAAGTCTGGATCTTTCATGATAAACCGGCGTCTGGACCGTATACTCGCTTTCTGCCGGATCATACTCCATATTTTTATTTTTGTTATCCCGGAAAAAGCCTTTTTTCTGCTTTTCCAGTCTGGTTGTCACGCCAGTCTGTTCATCTACTTCCCTTAAAAATCTGAGAGTTGTGGTATTTGTCTTGTCAATTTTTGCCGCTTTTCTGAGCGTTCTCCTTGCCCGGCTCCACTCTCCGTTTTTTATCTGGATCAGAGCCAGAAGATGATACCCCTTGATCAGCTTGGGATTCTGAGAAAGAATCCGGCGAAGCTGAATGGAGGCCATATCCTCATGACCTTCTCTGCACAGAAGAAGCGCGTGGTTATATTTCCGGATGGTGTCATTGATAGCCTTCAGTTTATTTCCGTTTGCCTGAAGTCTGCCAATATACTCAGACGCAAGATTTCTTGTGGGCTGAAGATTCTTGCTGATCACCCATTCACTGAGCGCGGCAACCACCTCGCCTGTTTCAAAATACACAAGCCCCAGAAGATTTCTTGCCCTGATGTTTCTTTTATCATAAATAAGGCTCTGTTTCAGACAGGCAATCGCCCCTGACAGGTCACGGATGCTTGCCTTTTCCAGCCCCTGATTATAAAAGCTCTTGGAAAGATAATCCACTTTTTTCTGAATCAGTACATTGTACCCGCAGCTTGGACAATAATCCAGGTCCATGTCTGTAAGAAATGCACCGCAATTCACACAATTCATCTGTAGAATTCTCCTTATTATTTTACACGCCTGTTACTCTTGGCCTCTCTTAATACTTCCTGAAGCACATCAAGAATATCAGTGAGCTCTCTGTCGTAAATCGCACCTTCTGCTTCCCGCACGTCAAGACATGGCTCAAACTTCTTCAGCTCTTCCTCATAATCTATCATTTGTTTCCGCCTCCTTGCTCAATGTTTTCCGAGCATACAGGTACACCCCTGGGTGTTTCCGCCTCCTTAGTGCTCAGTCATTTTCTGGATGATCGCTTTGATCTCTCCCACCAGATACAGAGATCCTACGCAGAAAAGCATTCCCTCTTTCCCTCTGTATTCAAGGGCTCTTCTGAATGCCATCTCCACATCCTCGCAGCTTTCTGCGCAAAGGCATCCCTCTTTCCGGAAAATATCCGCAAGCTGCTCCGCCGGAACCTTTCTGTAGCCTCCTACCTGGGTCACGATCACATGCTGAAACCGAATCCGTCCTGCAACAGTCCGGATCATGTCTGTATAATCCTTATCATCTACAGCAGAAAACAACAGCGTCAGAGGATAATCCTTCTGAAAATGTTCTGCTGTCTCCACAAACTTTTCTACTCCGTCTTCGTTGTGAGCGCCGTCCACGATCACTCCCGGAAGAACGGTTTCCATACGTCCCTGCCAGCGTGTTTCCCTGAGGCCACGAAGAACAGCGTCCTTCGGAAGGTTTACCACATCCTTAATAACCTCTGCAGTTTTCAGCGCCAGCGCCGCATTCATCACCTGATATCCTGCAATAAACGGAATGGAAAATGCTGTGTTTCCATAATACTCATTCTCCATACAAAAATCAATGCCCGCACTGGTATTTCGCAGAATTTCCGTATTTTCCTTTTTTACTTCATAATACGGACTGCCCAGAGCCTCAGCCTGCTTCCGAATCACCTTGGCTGCCTCCGGATTATTTCCGTCATAGATCACAGGCACTCCCGGAACAATGATCCCTGCCTTTTCTCCTGCAATCTCTGCAATGGTATTCCCCAGATACTGCATATGGTCAAAGCTGATGGATGTGATCACACAGGCAACGGGATCCTCCACTGCTGTTGTGGCATCCAGACGTCCTCCCAGTCCGGTTTCCAGCATGACATAATCCACACCTGCCTCGGCAAAGATCACCATTCCCATAAGAAACAGCATCTCAAAATACGTGGGATGGTAACTTCCCTCTGCCACAAGCTCGTCTGCAAGAGCCTTTACCTTTTCAAATGCGCTCATAAACGCCTGGTTATCAATATTCTTCTCATTGATCTGAAAGCGTTCATTGATCACAACCAGGTGTGGAGAGGTAAAAAGTCCACAGGAATATCCCGCCTCTCTGAAAATGGAAGTCAGAAAAGCACAGGTACTTCCTTTTCCGTTGGTTCCTGCCACATGAATGACCTTAAACTTTTTTTCCGGATTTCCCAGTCGCTCCAGGCACTCTTTTGTATGGGAGAGTTTGTTTTTTGTTGTAAACTTTGGAGTTTCTTCAATATAAGCAACCGCTTCTTCGTAATTCATAAAAAAATTCACCACTTCATCTAATGTTTTCGCAGCGGCATCAGTCTGATGTACCGCTACGATATCATTATATATGAGTGGTGAAATATGTCCAGTACCAATCGTAATCTTTTATTCGGCAGAATCAGTTATCTTCCGTCGGCAGTTTCCATTTATTTTCATCGAACAGCATATAGCAGGAACGGTCATAGCTCTTGCTCAGTGCCTTTCGCGTTGAGCTGTTGCTTCGCTGCACCACAGAAAGCCTGTCGAAATCTTCCAGCTCTGTGCCGGAGATCATCAGTGTTGTGGGATTTACATAAATGGTATCATGCCATTCTCCATTCAGCTTTACCTGACTGGACGGAGTAAAATTAGTTCCTGTAATCCTGTAGGTATGATCCCAGGCTGATACCAGCGAAACTCCGTCTAACGTCACATCATAAAGTCCAAGCCGCATTTTTGTTCTCTTAAACGGATTTTCTCCGTCATAGGAATGCTGTTCTCCATAAAGCAGGTCATACTGAAGGGTCTCCAGATCCACCTGGTAATTCTTTGTGTTTCTTCTGGCCTGATGATAGCGGAAAACTGTTCCCTCATGGATTCCCACACGGTCCAGCACTTCTGCGCCCATCTGATAAGCAGCAAGATTCACGTCTTTTTTCTCAAGACCGAAGTTGTCCCACATAACATACTGTGTCTGGAAAAGATATTTATTGTCAACATCCTCCACAGTCAAACCCATTGTAGGAAGATGATCTCCATACATAACAAGAACAACATCCTCCGGATAATCTTCAAGCCTGTCTGTAAGCTCTTTGACAAAATTATCCATCTCATGGATCTGGTTCACATAGTACTCCCACTGGTTATTCTTGGAAGCAGTAGGAGAACCAGTCACAGTGATCTCATGCTCTTCAAGCTCCGGTTCCTCCGGGTAGGCTCCATGTCCCTGCACAGAGATGGTATAAACATAATCCGGCTGATTCTCTGTGGAATCCAGGCATTTCAGGATCTCATCTGTAAGGACCCGGTCTCTTGTCCAGCCCAGCGGGTTTTTATCATCCTCCTCAGGCATATACTCTGCAGAGGTAAAGGTGTCAAAGCCCAGATTCGGGAAAATACTTCTTCTTCCGTAGAAATTCGCCTCATTGTTATGTATGGCATGACTGGAATATCCCAGCTCTCCAAGAACATACGGAGCGCTTTCACAGGTTGTCTCCTTCAGAATACTCTTATAAGGATATTCTCCCGGTCCGAAATACCGAAGGCTCATGCCTGTAATGGACTCAAACTCTGTATTTGCCGTACCTGCGCCTACAGAAGGCACTTTGTAATATCCGGAGGTATACTCCTTCATCATCTTACGGAAGTTAGGTATGGGATCTTCGGATATCTCCAGATAATTTACAAGCTCCGGATCAAAGAAAGATTCCAGCTGCAGGAAAATAATATTGGGATATTCTCCCTCTCTGGTTTCCGGCAGGTTCTCCTCGGTTTTTTCAATCCTTTTGATTTCTTTTTCCGAGTAATCTCTCGGACAGCTGATTCCGGTATCAAAGATCGTAACCCCGAGACAGTAAGGATATCCGTAATCCTCATAGGCAAAGGCTATGTTTCCAAAATAATTGGACAGCACTCTTTTTTCCAGCGCAAGCTGTGTCACTCCGGCAAAAAGCACAAATCCGGCAAGTACCAGAGGAATATTCCAGCGGTATTTCAGCTTTCCTTTAAACTTCGGTCCTTTGACGATCAGCGCCAGAAGTGTCAGTGCAAAAAGCCCCAGTACGATCAGCGCCACAATCACTCCCCATTTGGGAAGATATTTTTCCAGAAGAGCCATTCCATCTGTCAGAAGATGAAGATCCGGTCCGGTAAACGGTGTAACACGGGTAGCCAGGATCACACCGTTTATGATTCCAAGAAGAAGCCAGAACATCACCAGCAGCACACGGATAAAGCATCTTCTTCTGAACAGATATACGATCAGAGAAGATGTAAAGATCAGAGCCGCATTATAGGCAAACACCAGAGGCCTGCCTGTCATAAAATCCCATGCCTCAGTAAAGGAATGTCTGCTGATCGCCTCAATCAGAAAATATCCTGCTGCACTGACCAGTGCATGAAGCAGCAGAGAAATCCTGTTACATATATCATACCATTTCATCTTAACGCTCCTTTATCACTTTTGCATCTGTGAAAGCTGTACGTTTACCTTTTCCATCATTTCTTCGTATTTCTGAAGTTTTTCTTTTTCTGCGTCTACCTTTGCAGCAGGCGCTTTATTTAGAAAATTCGGGTTATTCAGCATACCCTGGCAGCGGGCGATCTCTTTTGTGAGACGCTCCTGCTCTTTTGTAAGACGCTCGATTTCTTTTTCTCTGTCAACCAGATCTTCCAGAGGCAGATAAACAACTGCGTCAGAAACCACTACGGAAACTGCATCCTCGCCGATTCCGTCCTTTGTCTCCTGAACCTGGATTTCTTTAGAGAAGGCAAGGTTTACAAAGGATCTTTTGCAGGCCTCATAACGGGCGCAGGTATCTGCGTCTCTTCCCACAATATAAAGGCTGGTCTTGCGGTTTACCGGAACATTCATTTCTGTACGGGTATTGCGGATGCCTCTTACCGCCTCCTTAAAGCCCTCAACTGCCTTTTCTGCCTCCGGGAAGCTTCTCTCTTCTGTGTATACCGGCCACTGGGAGATCATAATAGAATCCTCTTCCGGCAGAAGAGTACAGTAAATTTCCTCAGTGATAAACGGCATGAACGGATGAAGCAGCTTCAGACCTTCGGTAAGAACTGTACGAAGTGTCCACAGAGCCTCTCCGGCTGCCTTTGGATCTTCCTCTGCCTTCCACAGACGAACCTTTGCCATCTCAATGTACCAGTCGCAGAGCTCATCCCACAGGAAGTCATAAACCTTCTGAACAGCAATACCAAGCTCATATTTTTCCATGTTTTCTGTTACTTCACGGACTACTGTATTCAGTCTGGAAAGAATCCACTGATCCTCCATGCACAGCTCCTTCAGGTTCTCAGGAGCAGAGACTGTTCTGCCTTCCAGATTCATCATGATAAATCTGGATGCATTCCAGATCTTATTTGCAAAGTTACGGCTGGATTCTACTCTCTCCCAGTAGAAACGCATGTCATTTCCCGGAGCATTTCCGGTGATCAGTGTCAGACGAAGAGCATCGGCTCCGTATTTGTCAATTACTTCAAGAGGGTCGATACCGTTTCCAAGAGACTTGCTCATTTTTCTTCCCTGAGAATCCCTTACAAGGCCGTGGATCAGAACGTGGTGGAAAGGCGCCTTTCCGGTCTGCTCCATAGCAGAAAATACCATACGGATAACCCAGAAGAAAATAATGTCATAGCCTGTCACAAGCACGTCTGTAGGATAGAAATATTCCATTTCCTCAGTTTCGTCCGGCCATCCCAAAGTAGAGAACGGCCACAGTGCGGAGCTGAACCAGGTATCCAGAGTGTCCTCATCCTGATGAAGATGAGTGCATCCGCATTTCGGACATTTTTCCGGCATCTCACGGGCAACAACCACCTCGCCGCACTCATCACAGTAGTAAGCCGGGATTCTGTGTCCCCACCAAAGCTGACGGGAAATACACCAGTCACGGATATTTTCCAGCCAGTGAAGATAGGTTTTGCCAAAGCTTGCAGGAACAAATTCTAGCTCGCCCTTATTGAGAACGTCAATAGCAGCTTTTGCCATCTCGTCCATACGAACGAACCACTGAGGCTTGATCATAGGCTCTACCGTAGTGCCACAGCGGTCATGAGTTCCAACGCTGTGGGAATGGGGAACTACCTTCACCAGAAGTCCCTGTGCCTCAAGATCTGCCACCATTGCCTTACGCGCTTCATAACGGTCCATTCCCGCATATTTGCCACCAAGAGAATTGATGGTAGCGTCGTCATTCATGATATTGATCTCAGGAAGGTTGTGACGTTTTCCAACCTCAAAGTCGTTAGGGTCATGGGCAGGTGTGATCTTCACGCAGCCTGTTCCAAATTCTTTATCCACATACTCGTCTGCCACAACCGGAATTTCACGGTCTGTGAGAGGCAGCTTCAGCATTTTTCCAACCAGATCCTTATATCTCTCGTCATCAGGATTTACCGCTACTGCAGTATCTCCCAGAAGTGTTTCCGGACGGGTGGTGGCAATCTCCACAAAGCGTCCCTCTTCTCCAACGATAGGATAATTGATGTGCCAGAAAAATCCGTCCTGATCCTCATGCTCTACCTCTGCATCGGAAATAGAAGTCTGGCATACCGGACACCAGTTGATGATCCTGGAGCCTTTGTAGATATAGCCTTTTTCATAAAGCTTGATAAACACTTCCTGAACTGCCTTGGAGCAGCCCTCGTCCATGGTAAAGCGTTCTCTTTCCCAGTCTGCGGATGCGCCGAGCTTTTTCAGCTGGTTGATGATCTTTCCGCCGTACTCTTCCTTCCATGCCCAGGCATGCTTTAAAAATTCCTCGCGGCCGATCTCGTGCTTGTCAATTCCTTCTTTTTTCAGCTTGTCAATAACCTTGACCTCTGTGGCGATTGCCGCATGGTCAGTTCCGGGCTGCCACAGCGCCTCATAGCCCTGCATTCTCTTAAAACGAATCAGAATATCCTGCATGGTCTCGTCCAGAGCGTGTCCCATGTGAAGCTGTCCGGTAACATTGGGCGGCGGCATCACAATGGTAAAGGGTTTTTTATCTGGATTTACTTTTGCATGGAAATAACCATTATCCATCCATTTTTTGTACAGACGCTCTTCCAGTCCTTTCGGATCGTACGTCTTTGCAAGTTCTTTGCTCATAATAAACCTCCTGTATGTGTTTTCTGTAAATAGTGAGGGGAAAAATCGTTATCATTTACCTGGAAGATCAGTACAGAACATACTGTCTTTCCGGTAAATAAAGAAGCCCCTCACACCTAAGTGTGAAGGGCGAATCTTGTCGCGGTACCACCTTCATTATGCAGGAAACAGTCAGTTTATCACACTTATTTCTCTGCACATCTCATTTTCCTTTAACGCAGGATTTACGTGAAAGCCTGCTGCCGGTTTCTGTACTTCATTTCCGGCCATCAGCCTCCCGGCTCCAAAGCTACCTTCTGCTGCGTCCTTCTGAGAATATCTTCCAGCCAGCGGATATTCCTCTCTGTCAGGGTATTCAGCATACTCCTCTTCTTCCTCGCCTTTGTTATGGTACATACTATAATTGCATTTTTTGCGGTTGTCAAGCAGGAACGCAGAAATTTCACAGATATTTCAGCAACTGATCTGCTGTTCACGACCTTCACAGTAACCTGGCGAAAATACATTCCAACTCACCATTGGGGATAGTATCTTGCCCTGTATATCCCGGAATTTTGGCATATATATGTCATATCACCTCACAGGACAGTGATCCCTGATCTGTAACTCCTTTTACTCTACTGATTTCAGAGATTCTACCATGTCGATCTTTGTCAGCTTCCTGTGCATAAACCAGTTTACAACAACTGAGAAAATACAGGTTATTACAGCACAGTACAAAAAGCTTACAGGGCGGATATCACGTCCGAACATTACTGCATCCACTTCCACAGTTACAATAATATATCTGTGTAGCAGCACTCCGAATCCTGAGCCAAAAATAATCCCTGCAATAGTCAGAAGAATGTTTTCTCTCAGTACGTATTGAGAAACCTCTTTGTCGTAGAAGCCCAGAACCTTCAGAGTTGCCAGTTCTCTCTGTCTCTCTGTAATATTAATATTGTTCAGATTATACAAAACTACAAAGGCAAGCATTCCCGCAGAAACGATCAGCACTACAATAACAATTCCCAGTGTGCTGAGCATTCGTTCCACCTGGGCCGCCAGGCTTGAGGTATAACTGATACTGAGGGCTCCCGGCTGTTCAATGATCTCTTTTCCGATTTCCTCTGCCTGCTCAACATATTCATCCTTTACAGAAAATACAACATCCTGATAATCCGGTTTTTCCCCAAAGGTCTGCTCATATACCTTTGGGGTCATATAGATGTAGTGTCCCATGTAGTTTTCTGTAATTACAGACACTTTTGCGTGAAACTCCTTATTTTCCCGCTCCAGGGTAATGGTATCTCCTACCTGAAGATTCAGAAGCTTTGCAGTCTTTTCACTGATCACCGCACCCTCATCAGTCAGCTCATAGGCCTCTCCTGTAAGACGGTTTCTCAGTGTCACATCCTCCCGGAAGGTTTCCATATTTTCCGGTACATAGAGATAAACACTGATATTGGATTTCCCGTTGGGAGCTGTAATCTTACTGAACTGAATGTTTGTAAACCGTTCCAGTTTTTCATTTTTGTCCAGATATTCCATCAGCTTCTCTCTGTCCTCATCAGAAGCGTCCTCATCCGTAATAATGGTTCCGTCATAGTGCTGAAGCTCAGAATACTGTTTCACTACAATATCCGAAATAGAATCCCGGATGCCAAAGCCTACCAGCATCAGCGCCATGCTTCCGGAAATACCGAATATTGTCATAAACAGACGCTTTTTGTAGCGGAAAAGATTTCTGAGGCTTGACTTCCAGGTAAAATTCAGATGTTTCCACAAAATCGTGATTTTTTCTACCAGAACTCTTTTGCCCTCTTTTGGCGCCGGCGGACGCATAAGAGAAGCAGGTGTCTCAGAAAGTACCCGATAACAGGAAATAACAGTAGCGCCAACTGTACAGACAATTGCAGCAACTGAAGCCGTCAGAGCAAATTTCAGCTCATAATGGATCTGAAGGCTGTCTCCTACATTGTGGTACATAATTCCATAGGCTTTGATAATTATATATGGAAGAATTTTTTCTCCGATCAGAACGCCTGCAGCGCTTCCTCCCACTGTGGCAAGAAACGCATAGTTCAGATATTTGGACGCAATAGAAAACTTCCCGTAGCCCAGGGCCTTCAGCGTTCCGATCTGAGTCCTCTGTTCCTCTACCATCCGTGTCATGGTAGTAAGACTGATCAGGGCTGCCACAAGGAAAAAGATCACAGGGAAAACCTCTCCTATACTTTTGATCCTGTCTGCATTGTCTCCGTAATCAGAATATTCCGGAAGATCGTTTCGGTCTGTGACGATCCATTCAGGTTCTTCAATCTCTGAAATTTCCTTTCTGGCGTCTTCTATCTTCTGCTGGCCTTCCGCAATTTCATCCTCCGCCTCTTTTTTGCCGTCCTCGTATTCCTTCCAGCCATCTTTCAGCTTTTGCTCCGCTTCTTTTAAATCCTTTTCTGCATCTGCAAGCTTCTGTCTGTTCTCCCTGAGTTCAGCCTCTCCATCTGTTATTTTCTGCTGGCTGGTCTCAATCTCCTGCTCACCGGAATTCAGCTTCTGCTCGTTTGCTTCGATTTCTCCCTGAGCAGAGTTCAGCTTTTGTCTGTTTGCGTCAATTTCCGCCTGACCGCTGTTTAAAACTGCCAGACTTTCCTGAAGCTTCTTTTCATTTGCGGTCAGCTTCTTTTCGTTTTCGGCAATCTGCTTTTTTGCAGGCTCCAGCTTCGCCTCTTCCTGTTTCAGCGTTTCCCTGCCGGCATCAATGGCTTTCTGGCCTTCTTTTAAAGTCTCAACTGTCTGAACCAGCTCTGCCTTTTTTTCCTCGGCCTGAGCAAGTCCGTTCCTGGCAGCCGTAAGTCCGGCTTCCAGCTCCGGCTTCTTTGCTGCTGCCGCTGTACAGGTATCCAACGCCGCCTGTGCCTGAGAGACAGCTCCATTGGCTGCATTCAGTTCCCCCCGGGCTGTTTCCAGATTTCCCTGAGCTGCTTCCAGATTTCCTCTTGCTGTTTCCACTGCTGTCTGATAGGAAGCAAGCTCTTCTTCTGTGATCTCTCCGGCTTCAAATCTTCGGACAGCCTCTTCCAGAGCCGCCTGGGCTGTGTCAAAACCGGCCTGCGCTTCACTGACTGCTGACTGAGCCGCATCAAAAGCGGCCTGTTTTTCTGCCGCAGTACGCTGAGCTGCTTCCAGAGCCTGTGTCAGCGCCGGAATCTGCGCCTCTGCCTCTTCCGCCTGACGGATTCCTTCTTCAAGCTGAGAAATCTGATCCTGAAGCTGCGCAATCTGACCTTCAACAGCCTGAATTCCCTTTTCGGCCTGAGCAAGACCGGTATCCAGCTGGTCCTGCTTTTCATCCAGAGCAGCTTTGCTCTCCTCTATTTTCTGTTGTCCGTCTGCAAGCTGCTTCTTTGCCTGATTTAACTGGCTGCGTCCCTCCTGAAGCTGTTTTTTACCGCTGTTATACTGACTCCAGCCATCTGACAGCTTATCCTGAGCTTCATTTAGCTGACTCCATCCGTCTGCGGCCTGCTGCTTAGCTGCTGCAAGCTGGTCTCTCCCCTCTGCCAGAGTCTCCTTTGCAGAGGCAAGCTGCTCTTTGCCGTCGGAGATTTCCTTTTCCCCGTCTGAAAGCTGTTTTTTACCGTCCTCGTATTCCTTTTTGCCGTCCGAATACTCTTTTTCACCGTCTTCCAGCTCTTTCCGGGCGTCTGCAAGCTCTTCCTCCGCTTCCTTTTTACCATCTGAAAGCTCCTTCTCTGCATCTGCAAGCTCTTTTTCCGCCTCAGTCATCACATCCTCATATCTGATCTGACAACGTTCCGCCTGAATTCCCTCCACCTTGTCCTGAAGCTTCTCAATAAGCCGGTCATAGGCGTCTGTGTAGCTGGTCACCTGATCCACACCGTGAGCTCTGATATAGATCTGGGTAAAAACCTCCTGGTCAAAATCCTCAGGCAGCACATAGGCAAATCCGTTTACCTCGCCGGAACCAAGTGTTGTATTTCCTCTGTTAAAGGATATGTAAAGAGGGGATCTGCCAAGTCCGGTGACGGTATATGTTTTCTTTTTCAGAAAAGGATCCTCTGTATCCTCTCTTAATTCAATCTGATCTCCGATCTGATACCCCTGCGCTTCTGCAAATTCCACATCCAGAAAACATTCTCCGCTTTTTTCCGGAAGCTGTCCCTCTGTTACTGTAAGAGTGTTTACATCCTCGTTGACAGCCTCCACATGGAGAACCTTCTGAGCCTCAGCCTCCCCGCACAGCACATCTGTTGACCAGGCTCCCTCAGCCCATTCTACTCCTTCAACTTTGCGGACAGCCTCTACATCCTTTTCCGTCAGGCCCAGAGTGCCCATCACCTTCAGATCCATCATTTTGCTCTCTGTATAGTAAGCATCTCCAGAAAGCCTCATATCAGGGGAGCTTGCCTGGATTCCTGAAAAAAACGCAACTCCAAGGGCAACAATACAGAAAATAGAAATAAAACGCGCCTTTGTTTTTCTTATTTCCACCCAGAAATCTTTATGCAGTGCCTTCTTCATAGCGCTCACCTACCATTCGATTTCTTCTACCGGAGTAGGAGCATCATTCTGAACCATAGAAGATACTTTTCCGTTTTTGATCTTGATCACTCTGTCCGCCATAGGAGTAAGGGCAGAGTTATGAGTAATCACAATTACTGTCATGCCTCTTTCCCGACACATATCCTGCAAAAGCTTCAAAATTGCCTTTCCGGTCTGATAATCAAGCGCTCCTGTAGGCTCGTCACAGAGAAGAAGCTTCGGATTCTTGGCAAGAGCCCTGGCTATCGACACCCTCTGCTGCTCACCTCCTGAAAGCTGCGCCGGAAAATTCCCCAGTCTGTCCTTCAGCCCCACATCTTCCAGAACTGTTGCTGCATCCAGCGGTTCTTTACAGATCTGAAGAGCCAGTTCTACGTTTTCCAGAGCTGTAAGATTGGGCACCAGATTATAAAACTGAAATACAAAACCAATATCCTCTCTCCGATACCCGGTAAGCTGTCTGCTGGAATATTTTGCAATATCCACACCGTCTACCAGCACATGCCCGGAGGTTGCCTTATCCATACCGCCCAGAATGTTCAGCACAGTAGTCTTTCCTGCGCCGCTTGGACCTACGACCACCACAAACTCACCCTTATTGATCTCAAAACTGATGTGGTCCACTGCCACAATCTTTACTTCCCCGGAGCCATAAACCTTTGACACATTTTCAAGCTTTACATATGCATGATCCTGACGCTCCATTCTCATCGCCTGCCTTCTGTTGTATGATAAAAAAGAAACCCCTGCCTGAGAGATTTCTTTTTTGTTTGCATTCAGTATAACAGTTTTAAAATATTTCTTCAATCAACAGCGGTCCAAAAAGATATAAAAATGTATAAACTGCTATTGTTCACACAGCACTGTCCTGCGGGATGTTTGAGCATGTATATACCAAAATCCTAAGATATACAGGGCAAAATGCCATCACCGAAGGTGCTTTGTCTTCCGGTAAAAGCTGCATTATTTGCCCAGACTGCTTCCGTTAAAGCTCAGAGGAAGCAGCTCCTTCAGAAGATAGATTTTATAATCCTCTGTACTTTTTGCTACAATTACCTGAAATGTATCCGGATCACAAAATTCAGCCATTACCTGACGGCAGATACCGCAGGGCGCGCAGTAATCAAATTCCTCTTTTTCCTGTGATTTTCCCACAATGGCTATGGCGCAGAACTCCTTTTTCTCTTCATAAACTGCCCGGAACAGAGCCGTCCGCTCCGCACAGTTGCAGGCTCCATAGGAAGCATTTTCAATGTTACAGCCTCCGTAAATACTTCCGTCTCTGCACAAAAGCGCCGCCCCTACCTGAAAATGCGAATAGGGAGCATACGCCCGTTTCTGTGATGCAAATGCTTCTCCGATCAGTTTGACAGCCTGCTGCTGTGATAACCTGTCTGTGTTCATAAACCGTACCTCCATTGTAAGTTCAGCTCAGTTTCTTGTCCAGTTCTTCTCTCAGTTTTTGCTTCATTTCCTCTAATTCCTGCTTCTGGCTCCAATCTTTTACTGTTTTCCACAAAATATTGATCCGAATGTGCACAATACTCTGTATGTAAAAAATTGGAAGCTATCTTCGTGTCAGATATCTGTCAAGGATTCTCATAACATTACTGGTATTCATTCGATATGTATTCACAGATAACTTATCCGGATTAACATTTCGAATTAATTTCTTTGCCTTAAACTTTCCGGCCTCTTTACTTTTTTGCCCTGCGTCAACCTTTTTGCCTAAGTACGCACATTCCACATCTTTACAAAACCAGACAAACTCATAGTCCTTCTCTCTGCAATACCGCCTTGCCTCTGACAAAAAATCTGCATCCTCCTGTTCCATATCATAATCATCACAGTCAAAACAGTAAATAACTTTAGACTTATTTTTCTTAGATGTGGAGGCATACTGAGAAATCAGTTTTAAAATTTCTTTTTCTTTATTTTTTGTATTTCCCTCTTCCATTCATATACACCAGGCTAAATTTAAACTGAACCTGATCATAGCAGTAGAAATAATCTATAGTATCTTTCATATAAATCCAGTCTGATTTACTTTTTTTATCTGCCTCAACAGCAAAAATCAGTCGGAGTCCCATTATTCATCCTCCTCACTATATCCAAAAGCACCTATAAAATCAATGGAATCTACATTAAATAGCGATCCCTCAATCATGCCATTTCTGTAAAGCCTGGAAGGTGAATAATTACCATTTGTTGTCCAGGAATAAACTTTATGATCCACAGACAAAAAATCAATAGATTTTTTATGCTGCTTTAAAATGTCCATAGGACCTACATTATGGGTGGTAAAACAAAGCTGTCCTGCTCCATACTGCATCAGATATTCCAGCAATGCGCATAAGTATACATCGTGAAGATTCGAATCAAATTCGTCAATAAAAACAATCCCGCCTTGCACCATTTCCTTGATATATGCAAATAGTTTAATAAGCTTTTTGATGCCCGTACTTTCAAATTCCGCATGTATTCTGTACGAATCATATACCATAATCAAACTACATATGAATGCGTCATGGTATTCCTTTTTATCTATTTCAATGCCCTGTAAATCTGATTTAAAAATGCGAAGAAACTCATACAAGCTATCTACTGATCTTTGAAAATCTCCGTACATGGATTTCAATACAACGTTTTTGGTCACTGCAATAACATTAAGGCATTCTCCATCCATCTCCAGAAAATGGCTGAACAGAGAATCTTTACCTACGTTACTGCTTTCCAATTCTTCTGAATATCCACATGATCTTTGCATCAGATAATCTCTGTGATAATCTCTGTGATCATCTGACTGATCTAAATATACATGTATTTTTTTTCCAAATATCAATAATGCAAGTAAACTTTTAAATAAATCGTTTCTATGTATTTCCTTTTCTGAAATAACAATTTTATCATAAAACAAAGCACACATAGATGCGTTTATCAACAGGTTGGTTGTCTTTTGCCGCAGCATCCGGGCAAACATGTCGTTTTCATTTTCCCCAATTGAAACAAATTCCCCATCTTTCACTTCAAAAACTGTTTCCATAAAATTATTTTTAGAAAGTGCTTTTTTTGAGGTCAAACATTCATGATCTATTACATATTTCCCGTTTTTATCCTTTAACAGCTTGATCTCATATCGAAAAATCATAAACAGATCCTTTAAATTTACCAGATACTCTGCTCCTATAAACAGTTCTTCTGTTTTCTTATTGATTATTTCCCCTAAATTTCCCTGCACAATAGGATTGTTCAAATATCCTGGATTAATCAGAAGATTCCTCAAAATATCTACGGAGGTAATAATCGCAGATTTACCCGAACCATTCATGCCATAAATTCCTTTGACATTATAATCCTGTGTATCAGGATTTTTAGAAATTGTCTTTTTATAAAAAGATAAAGAAATCAACTGGTCCAGTGTTTTTATTCCCTTAACAGAATAATTAAGCAAATATATGTCCTTCATTTCCCTGTACCTCCTCTGTGATTCTAATATATCACAACAAAAAAGAAAAACAAATACATTTTGTATTTATTTTTCTTTATACAACCACCTTATTAAACTATGTATTATATTATACCACGATATTTAATAACCTAATCGCCTGGACCTGAGAAATAAACAGTATGAATGTTCATATTTCTTTCTTATCCAGCTCTTCCCTCAGTTTTTGTTTCATTTCCTCTAATTCCTGCTCTGAAGGACGATTTTCCTCACTGTACATTTTTTCCATAGGATACCACCATACTGGTCCTTTTCCGTTGCTTCCATACTGCTCCAGATCTCCGGCTATTCGCGGAAACAAATGCCAGTGAAGGTGTGTATCACCATTTCCCAACAGCTCGTAATTCATTTTTTCCGCTCCAAAAGCACTAGAAACCGCCTCCGCAACCAGAGACATTTCTTCTAAAAACTGCATCTTTACTTTGTCTTCCAGTTGAAATAGCTCTGTTCTATGCTCCTTGCATAAAAATAACGTATACCCTTTAAAATGTTGATGATCACCGATTACAACATATCCTGTTTTCAGTTCTTTTACAAAGTACGGGGTCCTGTCTTCTTTTATCATTTTTATTCTGTCACAAATCAGACACATGGGGTTCTCCTTTCTTCCCAATTAAAAATAGCTTAAGCCTTCCCAGAAGATTCTTCATATGAATCTTATTTTCATATATTATTGTTTCTCACCTATAATAATCACGTGGTTACTTGCTCCAAGTATGGATTCCTCACGACATACGCTATAATGATACTGACACCAAATCTGAAATTCTTCTTCATTCCACTGATCTACCTTTTCATCCAGAAGGGGAGCAAGACCATCCTGGGCAAAATGATCTACAATTTTTAAATTCTTTTGACTGTATAATATTTCCATCTCTTCCTTAGATGAATAATATGTGTCTGTCCAAAAGCATTTTTCATCAGAATGTTTCAAAACACCTGTTTCTGTCAGCTGCTTTGCCAGTTGAAGATCCAGATATTTTGGATCACTCATGGCAATATATTGGAAAATAAAAAACCTCGGAATATATGCCGTTGCAAGAATACCTTTTCTTTTTAGCACTCTGACACATTCGTTCATGCACTGCTCTCTTTTTTCTTTTTCTACCAGATGATATAACGGTCCCATATTTAATACAACATCAAAAGACTCATCATCAAAAGCAGACAAATCGACTGCGTCGAGAACTGCTGTTTTCATATCATACTTTTTATTAATCAGTTTTTCATTCATAACTGCAACGTGCCTTGGCGTAATATCTGTAGCAGTTACACTATGGTTATTTTCTGCAAAATGAAATGCATATATCCCTGTTCCGGCAGCACAGTCAAGTATTTTACTGTTTTCCTTTATATGTTCCTCCAAAATCCTGACTGTATTTAAAAACTCTATTTTTCTTGCATTATTCGTTGTAAGTCTGTCCTCCTCTCTGTACTTCTCATAACTTTCTACCACATAATTTTTCATAATCTCTCCCTGTTCCTCTCACAACATCTGTTTTACACCTTCGGTCGATATCTGAGATCCGACACCGTATACACAGTAATAAACGCCTCCGGATCTTTATGATTCATATAATCCATAAGCTTCTGGTACTCACCTTTATCCACAATTGTGATAATTTCATTTCGTTTTTCCATATTGTAAGCGCCCACGGCCTCGTAAATCGTTGCCCCGCTGTGCAGATTATGAAGAATAAAATCTCTGAGTTCTTTTTCATGTTTTGTAATAATGCACACTCTCCGCTTGATATTCTGTCCAAAAATAAAGTGATCCAGAAGAAGTCCGTTAAAATAGGTACCAAGAACGCTGAGAACAACAGACTTTTTATCATACACAAGCGCTGCAGAAAGAGCTATGCACATCCCGGAAAGCGATATGGCCTTTCCAAGCTCCATATGCAGATATTTATTCATAATCTTTGCCACAATATCCAGTCCCCCGGAGGATGCATTCCGGTTAAAAAGAATACTGCAGCCTGCGCTCGCAGCCAGAATGTAGCAGACTACATCCAGCTCCTGGCTTCCGGTCATGGACTGATAAGCCGGAAAAGCTTTTTCATACACTCCCAGAAAAACAGGAAGCATAATGCTTGTATATATGGTTTTTACTCCAAATTCTTTTCCACAGGTCAGAAAACCAATAATCAGAAGCATCACATTCATAATCATGGTAATTGTGGAAAGAGGCAGCTGTACAAAGTTGGACAGTATAATTCCCAGTCCGGAAATGCTGCTTACTGATGTTTTGCTTGGCACCAGAAAAAAGTAAACTGCTGCTGAGATTACTGCCATAGCTCCTGTAAGAATAACAATTTCTTTCAGCAGCTCCGTATAATTTATTTTCTGTTTCATGATAAAGTCTCACTTTCTGTCAGGTTTTGTCTCTTATTGATTTTCTGCTCTGAATAAAACTTTTTTCCTGTTCCAGAGTAAGCTTCACCTCATCCGGCTCCCGGATGAGAAAAGGCGTTTCTTCTGCGATAACCTTCATATACCGAAGCAACGCCTCCCCGTCCTCTGCATCTGCACTACGTAAAATAACTATCCTGTTTAATTTGTCTTTTTTCTGTACTGGTTCAAATTTCATAATTTTCTTTCCTGTTGGCTTCTGCTGTCACTTAACTGTTTTTCTGCCACAATCAGATAGCGGTGGATTGTTCCCTGAATTTCTCCATTCTTTTCCAATATTTTCTGCATTTCAACTAATTTTTCAAAGCAGCATTCTACTGAAAAACCAGGAAATTCCCACTGAATAATGCGCGCAAACCACACAAAAGCACCAACATCATAAAATAAAATTGGTCTATACGCTTCTTTTGCACATATAGTACGGAACCCAGCCTCCTCAAATATTTTTTTCTGCTCTTTCAAATTCATATGTGGAAAAGGTGGCTGAGTTCCAGGAAGAACCATTTCTACTAAATCTCTGTCATTGTCTCCTCCAACCTGTTCTGTAATAAACATTCCTTTGTTCTTTAAAAGACGATATGTTTCCTGTACATTAAAATCCCCATGTCGGTTAATAATGATGTCAAAGCTTTGATCCTCAAAAGGGATATTAGCAGGATCACTGCACTCCTTAAACTGAATCCCCAAAGGAAGAAGTCTTTCCTGACATATCTGTACATTAGGTTTATATCCCTCTGTTGCTGACGTATTATTACAGGGATGTCCCAATGACAGTAAAAATTCGCCTCCCCCTGTATCATAATCTAAAAGATTAAAAGAATCCTTCAGATATGATTTTATAATTTTTTCATAATCCCATGGCAGATCATTCTCTTCCTCATATCGCCCATTAATATGAGAAAAATCCCATCCATGAATATGGGCAGCTTCCTCTTCCTTTTTCCATATTTCTCTCAATTTCAGTTCATCCATCTGATTTTTTCCTTTCTATACATCACAATCCTTCCTAAGAAACTGTTTCAGATATTCTTCCACTGACCGGGTCATTTCTTTTGAAAAATCAGAATTATATTTACGGCCGCAAAAAGCTGCAGTCCAGTCCTCAAAGCTTTTCTGTCCGCAGCGGCCTTCAAACATATTTCGAAGTTCTTCTCCGTCCATACTGCGGTATGTATTTTCATGTACAATGTGCTTCTGTTCAAACCGTACTGGTTTTGGTCTGTGTTTCTGCTGCTCTGTTGGCCATCCAAACACCAGCATCACAGCCGGAAAAACATATTCCGGAAGCTTCAGAAGTCTGCGCTGTTCCTCACAGTTTTCCATAATATCACCTATATAGCAGGAACCAATACCAAAGCTTTCCGCCGCCACAACTGCATTTTGCGCTGCAATCGCCGCATCTGTTACTGCCAGCATAAGATCCCCGGCTCCAGGTTTTCGGGGTGTACACCCGGCTTCCAGATATGTGTCATACCATTTTTTACAGTCCGCACAAAATACCAGAACCATTGGCGCTTTTGCAATAAACGGCTGATTATCACAGGTCTCTGATAATGCTACCTTTAACTCTTTATCCGTAATATCCAGAATTGTATAAAGCTGCTGACATCCTGCACTGGGAGCCTGTGCAGCAGCCTCCAGAATTATTCTCTTCATTTCCTCAGGAATCGTTCTTTCCTCATAAACCCTCATGGATTTTCGTTTGTACAAGCTTTCAATAATTTCGTTCATTTTTTCCCCTTTTCTGCTGCAAAAATCATTCTGATACACCAAGTACTAAATAACAATAACCATTATATCAACCTGCATTTGGAGTAATGGTTCTACGCCAATATGGCAGAAGCTTAATATTCGTTACACCAGCTTCTTTCTCAAATATACCATGTCCTTTAACTGAATACCCGCTTCATAAATTGGATGGTCATAATTATCAGTAAAAAAATTTTCCACCACATGAGAACGTGAAAATCCGCACTTTTCATAAAACGGAACCGTTAAAGGACTGTCTCCTGTTCCTGCCTGCAAAACAGAATATTTCCCCTGATATTTGCTGCTAATAAAATCAATCAGAGCTTTGCCATATCCCCTTCTCTGACTGTCCGGATCAGTGGCTATATTTTTGATCTCAAGAATTCCATTCCCCTCATCTGTAACCACACATTCCGCCTTTATCCCCTTATCATCCAGTACATACATCGTTCCATGTTCCAGATAACGATCCACCATATTTTCCTGTTCATCCGCCAGCAACAAAAGAGAAAGATACTGCTTTTTATTTCTCTCCACTTCTTTGATTTCCATACTGCTTTCTTTATCTTCTCCTGTCCGAAAATTCTTCTGTTTATCGTCTTATATTTTTACATTTTTCTGTTTTCAGAATATCACAGAACAGACTTACTTACAATGAAAAAAAGGACTCCCTCTTCCCAGGAATCCTCTTTACTGCTTCTGTTCACCGCGTTTCCGGTAATTACCTGTGAACAGCTGCTTTCTGCTTTCTTATTTTTCTTGTTTTTTTCTGCGGGTCATCAGTCCGCCAATCCGCCCGGTTTCCTTTGCCGAAAGGCTTTTCCATCCATTTTCCAGCACCTGGTCCAGCAGCCCCAGTTCTCCGGCGATCTCATATTTCAGCTTTTCCTCTTCAGGAAGTTCTCCCTTCAGATAGCTTTCCACTTCCTTATCTTTATTCAATGTTCTCACACTCCTTATCTGTATTCATCAGGAGTATTGACACTTTCAGGAAAGGTTATACTTCAATATTCTCAAATATCTCTTCCAGTTTCATGGTGATATTAGGAAACTCTCTCAGATAGATCACAGTGTCTGCATTATAATATATATCTTCTGGATCATCCTGCAAAATATAACTGTATTTCAGAATATAATTGTCCTGTTCCAGATAATAAATCTCTACTGCCCTTTCTTTTGGGGATACAATCCAGTATTCCGAAACTCCTGCTGCCTGATAAATTTCTTTTTTCACTGTTTTGTCTTTCAGGGCTGTAGCAGGACTTAGGGTTTCCGCAATAAAACGGGGTACTCCTGTGTAGGCTCCTCCTTTCAGGTGTTTTCTGTCACAGATAAGCATAACATCCGGGATTACGTAATCATTATTTTTTTCAGGCTGGTATCTGTAATCCAGATTTTCCATAAAAGAAAGACATAAACTGTTTTTCAGATGCTGCTTCAGTATTGCATGAATATTGCTGTTTACAATTCCATGGCGATAGTCTGCAGAGGGAGACATATCATAAACTATCCCGTTTATTCTTTCTTCTTTTCTGTAGTCTTCTTTTAATTCTGCCATATTTTTCTCCCCTTTCACACTTAATCAGCTTTTTTATTATCATATCAATTTATCTTTCTTCGTACAAGCAATATTTCCTTATGATTTACATTCTTCACAATAACAATTACACGTTCTTTCATATAAAAAATCCTGCCAGACTGCTCCGTTCCCCAAATTGGATTTACAGGGTTGGTTCAGACTGACAGGATTTTTCTCTATTATTTATCCTCTCGGAATAATAATTGCAGCTATGATATATGCCCAGATTCCCGCGCCGCCGAAACAGGTAAGGATTACCCATGCAAGACGCACCAGGGTGGGATCAATGTCAAAATATTCTGCAATGCCGCCGCAGACTCCGCAGAGCATACAGTTTACTGAAGATTTATAAAGACGTTTGTTGCTCATATTTTTACTTCCTTTCTGTGGGTTCCTGCATACCGGACCCACTGAAAACTGATTGTCGTTTTACAGGCTCTGTCCCGGAAATCATTCAGTAAAGCTTACTTCCAGGGTTCCCATACCGCACTCCAGCTGCATTTTGCGGGCAGCGCCATCATTATCTACTATTTTGCTTCCGCCCAGACCGGCAAATTCCTCGTCTTCCAGACTGAGTGTTCCCGCACCACAGGAAAGCCGGTAATTATAATCTGTTTTTTTGCCTGCTGCTTCAAGCTCCATAGTTCCGATTCCACATTCTGCCTCAATGTATTCCGCATCAAGATCTGTAAGAGACAATGTTCCTACTCCAACCTCAACATCTGCTTCTCTGGCTGTAATCGCTCCATAGTTTTCCAGGGTTCCTGCACCTACCGATACACTGAATTCCCGTGTGTTCAGATCATCGTCCAGAGTTGCTGTTCCTTCCTCCACGTCAATGTTCACCTCTGCGAATTCCATTCCTGCCGGATAGAGAACAACTACCTGTCTTTCTTCCGGCTTTGTTTTTCCTTTGCTTTCAATTTTCAGCTCTGTGCCTTCTGTGCTGACCTTTACATGATCTGTGTCGTCTCCTGAAATACTGACTTTTACATTTTTACCGTCATATTCCTGCAGGATCAGCTCATCATAATTAAGTTCAATGTCCATGGAAGAAATATTTTCAAGCTCGTATGTTCCGTCTTTTCCTGCCGGAGCTATATCTTCAATTTCCCAGTCGTCATCATCCCAATCATCATGGTCGTCCCAGTCATCATCGTCCCAGTCGTCATGGTCATTCAGGCTTTCCGCAACTCTTACCATACGATTCACAACCTTCTGAACAGAACTGCCCTCATATCTCATATCGTCCATGGTTGCTCCCATGGCAACTCCGCCTGCGGTAAGTCCTAATCCTGCAACTCCAAGAACTGCTGCCGCGCCTAAAACAATTTTTGAAAATTTTCTCATACCTGATTACCTCCTTTTTCTCTGTGGATCAATCCGCTGCAAAAATCTGTAAACTTATTCAACAGTCTGGGCAAAAGTCTGCTGAGCACCCAGACAATAAAAACCAGTCCCACAAGTCCTATGGCTGTAACAATGCTTCCGAGTCCGACAGTAAAAATTCCAACCGGCGCTGCGCTGAAGCAAAGTCCGATTCCGGCAAACACTGTAACGATTCCGCCAACCAGCAGTCCGATTACTCCGGCACCAATTCCAAATGCCAGGATAAAGGGTAAAAGGATAATGGTTACAATAAATCCGACCACACCTCCTATGGCTCCTGACAGAAACGGTGAAAGGAACACCAGAAGAATCAGTACCAGAATCATCATCCCACTGCCCCGTTTCTCCCTGGGGCGGTAACCTCTGTCTTTTCTGCCGGCTGTCCGCTCTCCCGGAACCTGTCCCGGCTCTTCTGTTCTTTCATCATAGTATCCTTTTTCTGTGTATGTTCCGGCGGAGCTGCTGTTCTCTTTCAGATCTGCCTTAATAATAGCAGCCACCTTCCCGGGACTTCCAAGCTTCTGTATCACAGATGCTTCCTCTGCTTCTCCGGCCTCATCAAAATAACTTTCATAATAATCAAGAGCTTCTCTTCTCTCATCCTCTGAAATATCAGAGAGGAGTTTTTCCAGCTGGTTCATAAATTCTTTTCTGTTCATAAATCAATTCCCCCCTCAAACAGTCTGGATATTTTTGAAGAATAGTTTTTCCATTCCACTTTATATAAATTCAGCTGTGCAGATCCTTTTTCCGTCAGTTTATAGTATCTGCGGTTTCTTCCTTCATATGCCATATCATAGGTTTCCAGACATTCATCCTTTTGCAGCCGTCTCAGCACCGGATAAAGTGTGGATTCCGAAACATCCAGAACACTGCGTACGTCCTGAGTAATCTTATACCCATAGGTTCCGTCCTGTTCCTTTGATACAATAGCCAGAACAATGGCATCCAGAAGGGCTGCGCCTGTATTAAATACCATGGGCTCACTCCTTTTTGATTTCTGTATAATATTATATCAATCATCAATATTGTTTTATTAATAATACTATATATCATATAATATAGTTTTGTCAATAGTATCTACTAAAAATTTCCGGATAAAACACAGAACTTTTATTCCGCTTTTCTCATCTAACAATTATCATAATCTGAAACTTCATTCAACTATATTTCGGAAACAGCCCTGTAACCAAACATTCTCTTTGCTGACGACCGTTACTCCGACATATAGAAAAGCTCCCTGTGTGATCTGCACACCAGGAGCTTTCCTCTGATTTTTATTATTGATTTTTATTATTGATTTTTATCTGTAATAAACAGAATTCCATTTCAGTTCATTTTTAAAGCTGCGGATCGTTGTATCGTTATCAATATATACAGCTTCAATTCCCATTGCATTTGCCCAGTCTCCCATCTGTTCGGCAGTAAGATCATAAGAAAATGCCGTATGATGAGCGCCGCCTGCCAGAATCCACGCTTCCGCGCCTGTGGTAAGATCCGGTCTTGGAGTCCAGAATGCAGATGCCACCGGAAGTTCAGGCATGGATTTTTCCGTATGTTTGCAATCCACTTCATTAATAATAAGTCGGAAGCGATTTCCCAGATCCACAAGAGAGGTTGCAATAGCCGGGCCTTCCTTTGCTTCAAACACCAGCCGCGCCGGATCCTCACGGTCTCCCATGGAAAGAGGTTTCACGCGGATGCTGACAGGTCCCTCTGCAATGGTAGGGCAGACTTCCAGCATATGTGACTGTAAAATTCCTTCTTTTCCCGGAACAAGGTTATACGTATAGTCTTCCATAAAGGAGGTTCCTTTCGCATCAGGAACGTTCTGAGTCATGATCTTCATCAGACGGACCATGGCAGCGGTTTTCCAGTCTCCCTCTGCACCAAATCCATAGCCTTTTTCCATCAGACGCTGAATTGCAAGGCCGGGAAGCTGCTGCAGGCATCCCAGATCTCCAAAGTGCGTAACAATAGCCTGATAGTTCTTTTCTTCCAGGAATCGCTCAAATCCAAGCTCAATCTGAGCCTGTACCGCCACATGTTTCCGGAATTCCTTTTCGTCTCTTCCTTCTGTGATGATACGGTACTTGTCATAGTATTCTTCTACCAGAACATCCGTATCTGCCTTGGAGACAGCTTTTACCGCCTCGGCAATTTCATTAACCGGATAGGCGTCGATCTCCCATCCGAATTTAATCTGAGCTTCAACCTTATCGCCTTCTGTTACCGCAACATTTCTCATGTTATCTGCGATTCTCATAACACGGATATGGCTGCTTTCCATAATGCCTACTGCCGTCCGCATCCATGAAGCAATACGTTTCTGTACTCTGCTGTCATTCCAGTGTCCTACTATAATTTTCCGCTCGATCCCCATTCTGGTAACAATATGACCAAACTCGCGGTCGCCATGAGCGGACTGATTTTCGTTCATAAAGTCCATGTCAATGGTATCATACGGAATTTCTTCATTAAACTGTGTATGTAAATGAAGAAGAGGCTTTCTGTATTCCTGAAGTCCCAATATCCAGGACTTTGCCGGAGAAAAGGTATGCATCCAGGTGATCACGCCCGCACACTCTTCATCTGCGTTTGCCTCATTAAAAGTACGGCGGATCACTTCGTTTGTGATCATGGTAGGTTTCCATACTACTTCATAGGGAAGAATGCCTGATTCATTTAATTTTTCTACAATAATTCTGGAATGCTCTGCCACCTTTTTCAGACATTCATCCCCATAAAGATCCTGAGAGCCTGTGGCAAACCAGAATTTATAATTTTTTTGTGTTTTCATGGTCATGTTCTCCTTATATTTGATTACTGTTCCGCACATCGGCAAACAGACCGCCGCTCTTTCAGAGAAACAGGAAACTCATATGTTACATCACATCCCGGCTCTTTTATCAGCCGAAGAATAGCCTCTGCCGCACGGCTTCCCAGTTCTTCCATGGGATGACCTATACTTGTCAGGGGAACCGGATTCAGTTTTGCCAGTTCGGAATTATCAATACCGATTATGGAAATATCCTCCGGGATTTTTTTTCCTGTTTTCAAAAGGCATCTTGTCAGTTCATGCGCTACTTCATCATTGTAGCAGACGCAGGCCGTACATCCGGAAAGCCGGTATTTCAGTTTTTCCATGATCCTGGAAAAATCTTTCATTTCCAGTGTATCGATCCACGTCACTCTGCTTTCCTCCACTTCAATCCCTGCATGGCCCAGCGCTTTCAGATAGCCGAGATAGCGTCTTCTTCCCTGACCGTCGTCTGTTTTAAAAATTCCTCCGATCCTGGTGTGACCTTTTTCAATCAGATACTCTGTTGCAGCTCTGCCTGCCTGTACATCATTCATACTGATATGAGGAATATCCAGATTTTCATAGAAACTGTTGAAAAACAGAATTGGAATTCCTCTTGCCAAAAGTCTTCGATAAAGCTTCAGGTTCGGATTGGGAAGACCGCTCATAACCGGTTCTGCGATCAGCGGATCACGGCTTCCCTCATCCAGCATTCGTTCCAGAAGTCTCCGCTCTGTTTCAATGCGGTTGCCCGTAAACATAATGCGCGCACTGTAGCCTTCCTTTTCCAGTCGTTCTACCATCGGCTGCAGGATTCTGGGAAAAATATATCCATCCACATAGGTGGTCAGAATATCCACTGTATGAGACAGCATCTTCTTTTCTTCCTGCTCTGCCTGTTCATCCCGCACAAAGGTTCCGCTTCCCTGAATACGTGTCAGTATTCCCTGCTGCTCCAGAAGGCCAAGTGCATGGCGTACCGTCTGACGGCTAATACCAAACGTACGGCTGATATCATTTTCTGATTCGATCTGATCTCCCCGGTTCAGCTCTCCGGTTGCTATTCTGTTTTGAATCCATTCCGTCACCTGACGGTACTTAGCAATACCCATATTTTATACCAGATTAATTCTTTTTCTTCTTTGTTGTTACGTCAAGTACAACCGCTCCCAGAAGTACCGCACCTTTTACAACCTTCTGAAGGTCTGTTGACATACCGCACATGGACATACCGTTGTTCAAAACACCCATTACCAGAGCACCGACAACAGCGCCGATGATCGTACCAACTCCGCCGGATGCAGCAGCGCCGCCGATATAACAGGAAGCAATCGCATCCATTTCAATACCATCACCCATTTTCGGGTTTGCGCCGCCCTGACGTGCGGATAATACGATACCTGCAAGAGCTGCAAGAACGCCCATATTTACATATACCCAGAAAAATACATGTCTTGTGTTGATACCGGAAAGTCTTGCTGCCTTTGCGTTTCCTCCCATTGCATAAATCTGACGGCCTGCAACGGTTCTGCTTGTAATAAAATGATATACTGCAACTACAACACCAAGAACGATCAGCTGAATCGGAATACCGTTATACTGTCCCAGTTTTATAAAGAAGAACCATACGATCAGAAGGATCACAACATCTTTTACTGCCATCTGCCATGGAACAATATTGGCAAATCCATATTTGTTATTTGTTTTAATCGTGTTCAGCTCAGTAAGAATAAGACACACGGTAACAACAGCGGCCACACCCACACATACCAGGTCCAGCGTTCCTCCTGCAAAGTCGATCTTGATCGTTGGAAGGAATCCTGTTCCGATAAACGCATAATCCTGAGGAAGAGGACCTACAGTAAGAGATTTTAAAAGTGTATATGTAAGACCACGGCCCATAAGCATTGTAGCCAGAGTTACTACAAACGGAGGGATGTCCAGATATGCAATAAAGAATCCGGAAAAAACACCAACTCCAAGTCCGATGGCAATAGCTACCAGCCATGCAAGAGCTACCGGCCACTGCTGCTCTACAACAAGCTTTGCAGCACATGCAGCGCCAAGAGCTACTACTGAGCCAACACCCAGATCGATATATCCGGTCAGTACGCACAAAAGCATACCGGTTGCAAGGATGATAATGTAACCATTCTGCATGATCAGGTTGTTAATATTGGTAGGGGTGGCGTTTGCTCCGCCTGTAAGTACGTAAAAAATAGCAAAAATTACAACAAGTGCTACAATCATTCCAAGGGATTTCAAATCCAGATTTATATATTTTTTCTTAGTATCTGTTCCCATTACTCTTCTCCTTTCGCATTACTGTCCATAATGCACTTCATGATACTTTCCTGACTAAGTTCAGCGTGACTGAGTTCTCCTGCTATACGGCCTTCATTAATAATGTACGCCCGGTCACAGGTTCCTATAATTTCCTGCATTTCAGAAGAAATTACGATCACAGCCTTACCGGCGCGGGCCATATCATTGATAGCGCAGTAAATTTCATATTTTGCGCCCACATCAATGCCTCGGGTCGGCTCGTCCAGGATCAGAACATCCGGCTGCGTCATCATCCATTTTGCCAGAACAACCTTCTGCTGATTTCCTCCTGACAGAGAACCCACTGTCTGATGAATAGAAGTTGCTTTTACATTGATTTTTTTCTTGTATTCCTCTGCTTCCAGATTTTCCTTCCGTTCATTGACAATGGCTCCGTTGGAATAGTAATTGCGTAATGCGGCCATAGTCATGTTTGTTTTGATATCGTCGATCAGTACCAGTCCGTAAGTTTTCCGGTCCTCTGAAGTATACGCGATCTTATTATTGATGGCATCCTTCACTGTTTTTGTACTGACCTTTTTTCCGTGCATATATACTTCTCCGGAAATTTTCTGACCATAGGAATGACCGAATAAACTCATGGCAAATTCTGTTCGCCCTGCTCCCATCAGTCCTGCAAGTCCCACTACCTCGCCTGCCCGGACTTTGATATTGATATTTTTGAGGATCTGCATCTCCGGGATTTCCGGATGATAGGCATTCCAGTTTTTCACCTCAAGGACCACATCACCGACAGGACAATTATCACGAACCGGATAGCGGTTATTCATCTCACGTCCGACCATTCCCTTAATGATCCTGTCCTCTGTCCACTCGTCCACACCCTTTTTCAGGGTTTCAATAGTCTTTCCGTCTCGAATGATCGTAATGGCATCTGCAACGTAGCTGATCTCATTCAGCTTATGGGAAATAATAATACAGGTAACGCCTTTTTTCTTCAGCTCCAGCATAATTTCCAGAAGCTGTGCGGATTCTTCATCATTAAGAGCTGCTGTAGGCTCGTCCAATATCAGAAGATCAACATTTTTTGCCATTGCCTTGGCAATCTCGATCAGCTGCTGCTTTCCTACGCCCAGAGTATTCACCGGGGCATTGAGGTTTTCATTTTCCAGGCCCACATGAGCCAGGGCCTCCTTTGCCTCTCCTCTGGTCTTTGTCCAGTCGATCACGCCTTTCATGGAAACACGTTCGTTTCCCATAAAAACATTTTCCGCTATAGATAAGTATGGGCTTAACGCAAGTTCCTGATGAATAATAACAATTCCCTTATTCTCACTGTCCTTGATCTTGTGGAACTTACAGGTCTCGCCTTTGTAAATAATGTCTCCCTCGTATGAACCATAAGGATATACGCCGGAAAGAACATTCATCAGGGTCGATTTGCCGGCTCCGTTCTCACCACATAACGCATGAATTTCTCCCTTCTTGACCTGAAGGTTTACATCGTCCAGAGCTTTTACACCGGAAAATGCTTTTGTTATGTGTTTCATTTCCAAAATAACTTCAGACATGTCTTTCCCTCTCTCCTTTTCTGCTTTTTATGAAAAGAGACGGCAGATTCTTCCGCCGCCTCTCTCAGTTTCACATTCAGCTTAACTCATTATTTTAACTGATCTTCTGTATAGTATCCGCCATCGATCAGAACTTCTTTATAGTTGGACTGATCTACTGCAACCGGTGTGCACATATAGGTCGGAACTACCATTTTTCCGTTATCATACTGCTCAGTATCGTTGATTTCCGGCTCTTCGCCCTTCAGAACAGCATCTACCATAGTAACTGCTTTTTCAGCAAGGAGACGGGTATCTTTGTAAATAGACATTGTCTGTGTTCCGTCGATGATGTTTTTGGTAGCCATAACTTCTGCATCCTGTCCTGTGATCAGCGGCCAGTTTTCTTCTGTGTATCCTGCACCCAGAAGAGCGGCTTTGATTCCATATGCAAATCCGTCAAATGCGGAGCATGCAATATCAAGATCTTCATCTGCATAATTTGCTGTCAGAATGTTCTCACAGTTTGCCTGAGCTGTTTCCTGAGACCATCTGAGGATACATGTATCTTCAAAAGATGTTCTGCCTGATTTACATACAAGTGTTCCATCATCCAGATACTCCTGAAGAACTTCCATAATACCGTTGTACAGGAAAAGTGCATTGTTGTCATCCGGTGATCCCATAAAGAACTCGATTGTATAGGACTCTCCTGCTTCACGGGCTGCGTCCAGATCCTTGGTATCCTTAATATAATTACCAATAACAGTACCAACACCTTTATTGTCAAAGGTTGCATAATAAGAAACCGCATCAGTATCCATAAGGAGACGGTCATAAGCAATAATAGGAATACCTGCTTCTTTTGCCTGTGCCTCTGCATTTACAAGCACACCGGAGTCAATTGCCGCAATAACAAGACAGTCAACGCCCTTGCCCACATAGTTCTCAAGCTGAGATACCTGCATTGCCGTATCGTCTTCTGCGTACTGAAGCTCTACCTTGTAGCCTTTTTCTTCAAGCTGTTTCTTCATGTTCGCGCCATCATTGATCCATCTCTCTGATGACTGAGTCGGCATCAGGATACCAACTGTTTTCTGCTCTTCTGCTGATACTGTGGTAGCGGAAGCTGCTCCCATGGAACATACCATTGCTGCTGCAAGTGCTGTACTGACTAACTTTCTGTTCATTTCTTTTCCTCCCTGTCCATTTCTGTACAAGTCGTCTGTAACTTGTACGGTTTTTGTGTCACATCCTGTACAATAGCATTGTTGTTTTTTGTATGTTTTGTACATCTGCGCATCACTTGTTACGTTTAACTGTGAGCATATTGTATACCTCCTCCCGTATATTTGTCAAGTATTTTTTAGATACATCTGTGATTTATGTATATTTTGCATATAAACTTGTATGTACATTTGGTACTTTTGCCAGTCACTCACTTATACATCTTTTCCATTCAACTGGCAGAAAAAAACAGGCTGGCAAATACCATCACCAAAAGTAGTTTGGAATGCATTTTGGCCAAAGTACCGGAAACAAAGTACACAGTAACTGAACTCCTGAGCATTGCCAGGATATCCCTGATCCGTACTTGATTTTTAAAAGATCAAAAATTATAATCAGGAATACAGATGTCAAAAATCACCATATATGATATGATTAAGTAACTGTTCACAGTCCACTGCTGTAAGCCTGATGAACTGTGGCATGATTCACATACAAAATGACGTAATCCACACCAGGAGGTTATTTATGGAAGATTTATCCAGAATTGAGGTTCTTCCCCAGGCTTTTCTTGCCCGGATGAGGGAAATGCTTGGAGACGAATATGAAGAATTTTTAGAAAGCTATAAAAAGCCCCGTACCTACGGGCTTCGTGTCAATACATCAAAAATCACCTGTGAAGAATTTGAAAATCTTGTTCCGTTTCCGGTAACGCGGATTCCATGGACAGAGAACGGATACTTTTATTCTGAGGATATCCGTCCTTCCAGATGTCCTTTGTACCAGGCAGGGCTTTATTATCTTCAGGAGCCCAGCGCCATGACTCCGGCCGCCTGTCTTCCGGTAAATCCAGGCGAATCTGTTCTTGATCTCTGCGCTGCTCCCGGAGGAAAAGCCACGGCTCTTGGCGCAGCTCTGAATGGTCAGGGGCTTCTGATTGCCAATGATATCAGTTCTTCAAGAGCCAGGGCGCTGCTTCGCAATCTGGAGCTTTTCGGCATTTCCAACAGTTTTGTCACAAATGAAACGCCGGCCCGCCTTGCAGAACAGTTCCCGGAATTTTTCCACAAAATCCTTCTGGATGCTCCCTGCTCCGGAGAGGGAATGTTCCGAAAGGAAGAAGCTCTGGCAAAAGACTGGACTCCTGAAAAATCTCATGAATTGTCCGGAATACAAAGGGAACTGATTCTTCAGTCTGCAGACATGCTCCGTCCCGGAGGACTTCTGCTGTATTCCACCTGTACCTTTGCGCCGGAAGAGGATGAGGGAACTGTTTCTTATCTTCTGGAACAAAGAGATGACATGGAGCTTCTGGAGCTTCCTGCATATGAGGGATTTTCTCCGGGTGTACCGGAATGGGGAAACGGAAATGAAAATCTCAGAAAATGTGTACGTATTTTCCCACACAAAATGAACGGCGAAGGACATTTCCTGGCTCTTATGAAAAAACAGGGACAGCCGGATATGGTTCAGCAGCCTTCTTCTGCTCGCCCGGATGCCAATACCAGAAAATGGCTGGAACTTTTCCTTGATGAGATCGGATTACGGACATTGGGGGGAAAAGCCTTTGACTGGAACCGGGTGGAGACAAGAGGAGACAAGGTCTATTATCTCCCTCCTGTAAACACCAGTTTCCGAGGACTTACCTTTCTCCGCAACGGCCTGTATCTGGGTGATCTGAAAAAGAACCGCTTTGAGCCGTCCCAGCCTTTTGCTCTGGCTCTTCATAAAAATGATGTAAAGGCTGTGATCTCTCTTCCTCTGAATGATTCCCGTCTGACCCGGTATCTGAAAGGAGAAACGCTTCTCATTGAAGAAGGAGAAGCCTGTGGCAAAAAAGGCTGGCATCTTCTCTGCGCAGAGGGCTATCCTCTCGGCTTCGGCAAACTGGTAAACGGTACTTTGAAAAATAAATATCCCGCAGGCTGGAGAGTCTGATCAAAAAAATCCCCGGGCAGAGCTTACTCTGTCTGAGGATTTTCTGTCATATTCATAGCGGATCACTTGATTTTATTCTTTTGTCAGGAAATGGAAGAAAGATCTTTTACCGGGATTTCCTTTTGCAGGCTAAAGGAATAAATAATCTTTTCTTTTACTTTTTTCTTCAAAAGTCTTTCCAGCGCCTGAGCATAATCATCAAGCTGTGTACGGTAACGTTCTTCCAGCAGCTTTTCTTCGCCCGGAAGAATCCGGTCTGTCTTATAATCCACAAGGATCAGTTCGCCATCTTCTTCAAAATATGCATCAATGATACCCTGAACAAGAATTTTTTCACCTCCTGTCCAGGAATCATTCAATTCTGAGGCCTGCACAGATATCACAAAAGGCTGCTCACGGAAAAGCTTTTGTTCCTGAGCTGCTTTTTTCATTCTGTGCCCCAGATCTGAGCGCACGAAGCTCAGAATATCTTTAATATAAATACATCCTGCTTCTTCCTTACTCATTTTTCCCATTTCTTCCAGATGGCTGATCTGTTTTTTAATTCCTTCAAAGGAATTGTCTCCTGTATAATCCAGACATTCCATAACCTGATGATAGGCAGTTCCCTTAGCCGCTCCCCGGACAGTCTGATCTTCTGCTGCAAACCGCGGAACCAGCGGCACAAATTCTTTCTGGAAAAATACAGTCTCTTCCTGCTCTTCATCCTGCCAGCTTCTTTTTTTCAGCTCAGATACACTTACTTTTACAGGCATCTCTGCCAGATAATCACAGGGATACTGAAACTCGAACCGTTCTTCAAGCGCCTGCCGTATTTCCTGATCATACACTTTTTCACAATCCCAGTTTTTTATTACCTGCTCACGGATCTGAAAATCTGTCATATCCACAATCTGGCCCTGAATAAGGTCTGCCGCCGTAACCTTTCTTATTTTGAACTCTGCATTTTCATCTCTGCACTCCTGTATACTTCCTGCCGGAATCCCATAATCCAGATAAAGCGTTCTCATTGCACTGTGGCCTGCAAGAGCGGGAAGTATCACATCCCAGAAATCCCTTGCCCCACAACGGATTCCTCCGGGCAGCAGCGTTTCCTCTCTGTTTTTTCCATAGGAAATCCGCGCCAGAGTTTCTTCCAGCTTTGCTATGGTGCCTGTAATATAAAGCTTTTCTTTTGCGCGGGTAAGGGCAACATAGAGAACTCTCAGTTCTTCGCCCAGACTTTCTCTTTTCAGTTCTCTGCGGATAATCTGTTTGTGAAGAGTAGGCGCGATCAGCCTTTTTTCCGGAAGTATGGCATCAGCTCCAAATCCCAGCTCCGGATGGATCAGAAGCCGGGCGTTTATATCCTGGAAATTAAACTGTTTTCCCATTCCCGCAGCAAACACCACAGGAAATTCCAGTCCCTTGCTTTTATGAACCGTCATGATCTGTACTGCTCCGCTGCCGGCGTCTGTCACATTCACTTCGCCAAAATCCACCTCATATTTCTGAAGGCTCTCAATATATCTGACAAAATTAAACAGTCCCCTGTAGCTGGTTTTTTCATAATCCATTGCTTTTTCCACCAGCATGCGAAGGTTGGCTCCTCTCTGATTTCCGCCGGGAAGAGCTCTTACATACATTTCGTAGCCTGTCACTTTCAGAATATACAGAATCAGCTGGTGAACCGGAGTATAGGCTGCCATATGGCGAACTTCCTGAAGCTGACTGTAAAATTTTTTCAGCCTGTCTCTGAGCATCCTTTTTTCCTGCTCTTCCCTATTTTCAGTTTCCCCTTCTTCCCCAGCTTCTTTTTCAATAAAAGCGCAGAGACTTTCATACAAAAGCCCTTCCGGACTTTCCAGACGGATCAGAGACAGATCCTGAGCTGTACAGCCCACCAACGGAGAATGCAGCACACCTGTAAGAGGAATATCCTGCAGAGGGTTGTCACAGACTCTCAGATAGTTCAAAAGAGTTACTACCTCCTGCGCAGAAAAATACCCGGTTCTGGATGCGGTATACGCGGGAATCCCATTTGATTCCAGCACCTCCCGGAAGGTATCTGCCCATCCGTAGGCTGAGCGGAGCAGGATCACAATATCTCCATACTCCAAAGGTCTGTATGTTCCGGTTTCTTTGTCAAGAATCTGCTCTCTGCCTGTAATTCTGTTTATTTCTGCGGCAATGGCAAGGGCTTCCAGCTCCTGCGGCGTCTGCCCGGAATCTTCATCCTGAAGCTCTTCACTGTCTTTTTCCACCAGAAGCACTTCCGTTTTCAGAAACTCTCCACCCTCAGGGAAATCCGCTCCGGGATAAAGAGCGTTATTGTCATCATAGGTAATGCCTCCCAGATCTTCTCCCATAATCCTGCGGAAAATATAATTCACACTTTCCAGAACCTGAGCGCGGCTGCGGAAATTTTTGTGAAGCTCAATTTTCTGTTCCCGGCTGTCTTCTGTGGAATAGGTCTTATACTTTTCCATAAAAAGTTCAGGTCTTGCCAGTCGGAAGCGGTAAATACTCTGCTTCACATCTCCTACCATAAAAATATTTTTTCTGTCCTGAGACCATCCGGAAACCATGGAGGTGATCATCTCCTGGACAAGATTGCTGTCCTGATATTCATCAACCATGACCTCCTCATATTTTTCCGAAAGCTCCCTGGCTGCCTGGCTTGGATTTCCCTCCTCATCCATGAGAATGTTAAGTGCAAAATGCTCCATGTCTGTAAAGTCCAGAATATTTTTTTCCCGCTTTTTCTGAGAAAATTTTTCCTGAAACCCACAGGTAAGCTTTACAAGGTTCTCCACCGGGCTCCTGCAGCAGTAAAGAAGCTCCAGTAATTCATCCTCACTCCAGCAGAAATATCTGGCAGAAAGCTCTTTGATAATATCTTTTTCTTCCTCTCTGAAGGTTTTTGCCTGAGTTTTTTTATCCTCATCCTGTTCAGGAATCTTTTTTGCAGAAAGCCGCGCAAAAGAGGGCTTTTTCAAAAGCTCTGCAGTTTTGTCATAGTCCTTTTGTTCTGCAGCCTGCTTTATCTGTCCAATCAACAGAAGATCACTGTCCAGAGCCGCCTCATACTGCCAGGGACCCTCCGGCGATTCACAGACTGCCCTTGCCTGGTCTGCAAGCCGTTCTGCTTCTTCCAGACGTTCTCCTGTTTCTTCCCACAAAAGACTGATCCACCGGGTCTTTCGCAGTTCCTCTTTGCTGTCCACCCTGTAAACTTCCAAACACTGCTGAAGCCATTTTTCCGGAAACGGATGGCTGACAGAGGCTTCATAAACCTTTTGTATCAGCTCCTTCAGTCCCTCATCTGTTTTTCCGGGAGAATAACATTCCACCAGTTCCAGAAACGCTTCATCTCTCTGCTCATAGGCTTCTTCCAGAAGCTCCTCAATGACCTCTTCTCTTAAAAGCTTCAGCTCGCCCTCATCTGCTGTGCGATATCCGGGATCCAGTCCGATCATATGAAAATAATTTTTGATAATATAGGAGCAGAAGCTGTCAATAGTAGTGATCTGGGCTGTGTGTATCAGAGTCATCTGCCTCTGAAGATGCTCGTTGTCCGGTTCCTCAAAAAGCGCCTGTTCCAGAGCCGCAGAAATACGCTCCTTCATTTCCCCGGCCGCCGCCCTTGTAAAAGTCATGATCAGAAGCCTGTCAATATCCACCGGATGCTCTTTATCCAGAATCTTACTGAGAATACGCTGTACAAGCACTGCTGTTTTACCAGAGCCTGCGGCTGCGGAAACCAGAATATTTCTGTTTCTCAGGGAAATTACTTTCTGCTGTTCTTCCGTCCATGTCACTGCCATATCAGCGTTCCTCCTCTTCCAGATGATTCCATATTTCCTGATCCGAAAACTGTTTCAGCCGTCTGTACTCATAGCCTGGGATTTTCCGGTCAAATCCGCAGACGCCCTGATAGGAGCAGTAGGTACAGGCCGTTCTTTTTCCCAGCTCATAGGGCGATACCTCCGTATCTCCGGAAAGAATCTCTCCGCGGATATCTGAAATTTTTCTTTTTACATATTCATTCAGAAGACGGAACTGCTCCCTTGTGGCAACAGAGGAACCTTTTCGGAAGGAACCGTCCTTATTATAGGTTACCGGCAGAGAAACCAGACTTCTGTCCATTTTCTGGATCACCTCAGAATTTGCAGCCACAAGTCCGTTCATTTTCAGTTCTTTCAGAAGCCCCGGCTGGATGCTGTCCATATCAGCCTGAATATTTTCCTGGATCATGGGATCTTTCACATTGTAATAAAAAATTCCTGCCGGCTGTATGTCACAGTCCGGGTGCTTTCTCTGTTCTGCATCCAGAGCAGCGTCCATATATACCACAAGCTGAAGCTGAAGACCATGATACAGGCTGACCAGGTCAAAGGAAGTGTTCCCCGACTTATAATCTATGATTTTTACATAGACCTTTTTGTCCTCTTTCAGCACATCAAGACGGTCAATCCTTCCCCCTCCTATGGAAACCTCAAAACCTTCGGGCAGAAATTCTCCCTGGCGAAGCTGCTCCTGAAGCGCCCATACAGTACGCTTCAGAATACGGGAGGTTCTCTCTATCATATACTGGTTTCTGGCGCTGCTTTTTAATATTGTGTTTCCATAATCTGCCGCTACCTGGTTCAGACATTCTTCCACAATGCTGTTTCTTTCCTCCTCATCAAGCTCGCTCCACCTCAGTCCCTTTCGCTGGAGCTCTGCGGCAAATTTCTCCAGTGCCTGATGAATTACATTGCCCATATCCATTGCGCGAAACTCATATTCTGCCCGCTCCGTGATCTCAAGACCATACCTTAAAAAATGGGCAAAGGCACAGGCTGCAAAGCGCTCCAGTCTGGTGGCGCTGTTCGGCGATACCTCCCCGTAAAGAGCCCTGGCAACACTGGCGCTGATTCTGTCTGCAGGCTTTCTCATAAATGCCGCATCTGTCAGCTTTTTTGTAAGCTCCTGATATTCCGGACTTCTCAGATACCAGCTGTACAGTTCCTGAAACAACGGTTCCTCATATTTATCCGTATGGCTTCCAAGGATTTCCAGAAAATAATCCATGCCTGTAGAAGGTGTTTCCAGAAGCTCCAGAAAGCTTTCCGGCTCCTCTGCCCGCTCCGGGTGCAGCTGCGGATAAAGCCGTCTGACTGTATGGATCAGATAGGCCGGGCTTACTGCCTCGCCCTTCATGTTTGAATTTGCAAAGGAGAGGCAAAGGTGTTCTGACGGCTTGGTAAGATTCAAATATAAATAAAATCTCTGGATATTCATCAGTTCCTTTGGTCCGGGAGCCAGTTCCACTCCCTGGTCCGCAAAAAATTCCCTGTCCAGTTCTGTGAGGATTCCCCCGGACTCTGTATTCTTTGGAATATTTCCTTCATTCACGCCTACAAAAAATAAGGCGCGAACATCCTTCAGACGGGTTCTCTCCATATCTCCCACAAGAACCTGATCCAGTCCCGGAGGGATCAAAGCTACTTTTGCCTGGCTCATTCCCGTTTCCAGAATCTGCCGGAATTCCTCCGGGGATACTGTTTCCTCCCCCAGAATTTCCGTCATTTTATCAAGAAGCTCCATGACGATCCCGTAAATCTGAGCATATTCCTTTTCCATTGCCCGATCGCCCTTCCGGCAAAATACCTCTTCCTGCTCATAAAGTTTTTCCTGGATACGGCTTCTTACAATAAACTCATAAAGAAATCCGCAGTATTCTTTTACTGTTTTCTTTTTTCCGGAAAATCCCCGGGCAAGCTCTTCTGTTTCCCGGACAAAGCGCTCGCGGATCTCATTCAGCTCCAAAATAGATTCCTCTTTCATTCCCCGATAGATCCGCACCCACTTTTCCTTCCATTTTTTGAATCCCCGGATTCCAAGGGCTACCACATAGTTTTCCAGCCAGTCTGTTTCCTGTCGTGTGATATCCGACATTCCGCATCGCAGATACCGGAACACACTTTCATAGGAAAATCCCTGTGCTGCCATTTCCAGAGCTGCCCTTACATACTCTACAAAAGGATTCATAAGAATGGAGTGCTTCTCATCAATAAAACAGGGAATCCCACTATTATCAAAGGCCTGTCTGGCCAGATTTCCATATTCCTCCAGGTTGCCTGTGATCACAGCAATTTCTCCAAACCTGTACCCCTCTTTTCGTACAAGGCAAAGAATCCTTCTTGCAGTTTCTTCCATTTCTTTCAGCGGAGTTCCCGCAGAAAAAATACTGATTTCCTTTTGTTCCTGTTTATAAACCTGTCTGCGATACCGGAACAGATTTTTTTCCATAAAAGAAAGAGCAGGAGAATGGGCAAAACGTGACTTTTCACCGGCCTTTATCCACACAGGTTCCTCTGTTTCTCTTGTAAGCTCACAAAGTCCCCGTATCATTTTGTGGCTCATGTAAAAAAGCTGGTGGGATTTTTCTTTTCCCATAAAAGGTTCCTGTACATCCATAGTCACAGTCACCAAAACTTTACTGCACACAGCCAGAAGCTCTTTTACCACCTTCATCTGCACAGGAGTAAAACCAGTAAAGCCATCCAGAACAAGCACGCTTCCTCGAAGCTTCTCAGAAAAAACAATCTCTTTTGCCAGAACCTCCAGCACTTCTTCCGGTGTCATGTAATGTTCTCTCAGATAATCCCGAAATGCCTGATAAAGAACTGTCACATCCTGAAGCTTCATCTGAAGAAGAGCTCTGTCAGAAGCGTCCTCCTTCATTCTTTCCAGTTCCTGCTCTCCTACCTCATACTGCATAAATTCAGAAATCAGAGATTTTACCTCGTCCAGATATCCGGGCTTTTTCATCTGGTTTTTCAGATAAACCAGATCTTTCTGATGCTTCTGGACCAGCTTCTGAAGAACCATATTTTTCCCTGTCTCTTCCAGAATCTTTCTGGTATCTCCGCCTACCTCCTCAAAAACACGAAAGGCAAGGCGTTCAAAGCTGAGTACGTCAATATTCAGGATTCCTCCATCCGGATGCATTTCTACCAGTGTTTTTTGCGTCTGCATGGTAAACTGTTCCGGCACGATCACATAAAAAAGCTGTTCCGGATGCTCTCTGGCTTCCTGAATCACGCTTTGAAAAACTGTATATGACTTTCCGGAACCGGAATTTCCAATAATAAACTGAAGCGGCATAATTTCCTCCATACGAAAACTTTAACTGCACATATTCCCATTGATGTTATACAACTGTTAAAATAAATGCGAAAATATACTTTCACAGTATCTCTTATATCCTGTTTCTGTATTGTAGCACATATGTTCGATAATTGCAATCATGCTAAAATATCATATCCATATGCTTAAATGAAACTTATACAGACAGCTGTAAATAGTAAATTTAAAAAATATACAAAAGTCATACACCTGAAGAAATTTTTCCAGATCAGTAAATATTGTGATCACGGGAAATCCATTTTCTTTTCATGAATTTGTCTTTATAAGCTGTACAGATAGAGCTTACCATGGAAATTTGATATTTGCTCATATACAGGACTTAAATATTTTTAAATAGAAAAAAACCAGTACTTCTGTTCAGTACTGGTTAAGTTACATCTTCAAAACTACATACATGTTGACATTGAGATCATTTTCGACCTTGCTTATGCTTTCTGCGACTCGCCTGGTCATCTCGTGACTTCCGTCACTCAATGTCATTTGCTTCGCAAATGCTCCGTCCAGTCTGTGAACATCCCTCTGTGAGTAAACTCACTCCGCTCTGTTCCCTTCCTGTCCGTCCCGCTCGTCTCAGCTTCTTGGTCAAGCCCTCGACCGATTAGTAGCAGTCAGCTCCATACGTTACCGCACTTCCACCCCTGCCCTATCTACCTCGTCGTCTTCAAGGGGTCTTACTTCTTTCGAATGGGATATCTCATCTTGAGG